>Ga0116107_1000006_pt1 | contig 266769 bp, 269 predicted proteins | sample June2015DPH_6_10_FD_88969 | JGI IMG/M metagenome (GOLD analysis project Ga0116107, IMG submission 88969) | Peatland microbial communities from SPRUCE experiment site at the Marcell Experimental Forest, Minnesota, USA - June2015DPH_6_100 | ecosystem: Environmental > Terrestrial > Soil >... | reverse complement strand
TGAAAAAGAAATTAGGAAAAGGTTCCATAAATTTAAAAGAATTACAATTGATGAAATGGTAAATACATACAACAACAAGGAAATGGTAGACTACGACTTTGTTGTTGAGTTAAAGAAATAATTTTTTAAAGTTTGCAAATGAAGACCTTTATTACTCAGCCGACCTATTTGCCTTGGATTGGGATTTTTAAAGCAGTTGAATATTGTAATAATTTCGTTTTTTATGATGATGTTCAATTTGAAAGAAAGAGCTGGCAAAGCCGTAACAGAATTTTAAACAAGTCCACCGGTCAAGAAATGTTTTTGACAGTTCCGATAAAAAAAGCTGATCAAAAAACACCGATAAACAGAATAGAAATCAGCGAGCCGGGTTTTTACGCAGACCATATAAAGAAAATAGAGTCAAATTATAAAAAGACAAAATATAGAGATTACATCGTCAGCCTCCTTAACGAGGTGTACTTAAACCATCATACAAAATTGGCAGATCTAAATATAGATTTAACAGAAAAGATTTCAGAATATATAGGTATTGGAAGAAGATTTATGCGTTCGAGCGATTTGAAAATTAGTGGGAACAAGTTTTCACGACCTTTGGCAATCGCTCAAGCTTTGAAAACTTCAGAATATTTGACACAAATCGGTACAAAGGGATATTTGGAGATTGATAAATTCGAACAATGTGGAATAAAAGTTAAATTTTTAGATTTCATTCATCCTGAGTATGATCAGCAAAAAACAGGTTTTTTATCTCACCTTTCGATTATTGACGTTCTAATTAATACTGGCCCTCACGAAACTAAGAGCCTAATACAAAATATTAAATTTAAGTCTTAGATTAGGCACGAAATCTCAATGAAAGTATTGTTTTACATGCCTGGACCATTTTACGAACCACATTTTGGGGCGTTTCTTGATGAAGCGGAAAAACTTAGACGAGGTGGTAACGAAATTTATATGCTTTTATCAAATGGAATTTTTGATATCGGTGACACTGGTTCAAAGAACTTAAAAGAATGTCCATTTTGTGTACGTTACTCACGTAAATATATTAAAAAGGTCTCTGAAGATTTTCATATAAATACGATTGAAAGTTATATGGCTCGGACAATTAAATATAAAAGGTTTAAGTATGATTCCGTTCTTGATATCAAGAAGATAAATTATAAAGGAGCAAAAATAGGATTTGCCTGTCTTTCTACTTATATTTCGAGAACTAGAAATTTCGAACCTCTTATAAACGAAAATTTTAGATTGGATTTTGACGAGTTACTTTTTCATTCAAGCATTTTGACTGATGGAATCGAAAAAGCCATAAACGATATAAAACCGAATTTGGTATATCTTTTTAATGGCAGATTTTTTGATTCGCGTCCGGTTTTTGATATTGCCAGGAAAAGGAAAATAGACACTAGATGTATGGATGTGGCCGTGTTTTCTAATAATATATTCGTTAAACAAATATCCAAAAATGCCATGCTTCATAATATAAAAGAGAATATATCCCAAACGAATAATAGTTGGGATTTATCAAGTATTTCACTTAAGAATAAAACCATAACAGCGAAGGACTATTTTCAAAAAAGGAGAAGTGGAATCTATACAGACGGTTTTGTTTATGTCAAAAATCAAAAGAAGGGGTTGCTTCCCGAAGGATTTGATAGAAATAAACAAAATATCGCAATATTTAATACTTCGGAAGATGAATATGCAGCAATCGATGACGAGTTTGATAAATTATCGCTTTTCAAGACGCAGATAGAAGGCTTGGAATACATCTTTAACACATTTAAAAATAACGGAAAAATTCATTTCTATCTACGTATCCATCCAAATTTGTCTGGCATAAAATATAAATATCATACAGATTTATATCTATTTCCAAAGAAATATAATAACGTGACAGTTATTCCCCCTGACAGTAAGATTAGCTCTTATAGCTTATTAGATGCAGTGGAAAAGGTGATTACTTTTGGTTCCTCAATGGGAGTTGAGGCAAATTATTGGAATAAACCTTCAATACTTCTATCCGGATCAATTTATTATTATTTAAATATATGTTACAAACCGAAGAACCGTTCGCAGTTGAAAAAGATGATTGTTTTAAAACTAAAACTCAAAGATAAGACGGACGCGTTAAAATATGCCTTCTATTATACCGACAAGGACCCACAAAAATTACCTAAACATGTAGATTTTACGATGCACCATTTTAATTTTTTGGGATGGAATATTAGAACAAGTAACTATAAAAAATTGTTTGGCTCACCCAGATTGTTTTCTCTTTATCTGGCGGTAAAAGAACGATTATATGGTCACGCTAAAAAACATCAAATAAAATTTTAACCATATGCTTAAAACTCCTGTTTTGCTTATCATATTTAAAAGAAAAGAGACTTCTTTGCATGTGATTAGAGCTATCGGAAAGGTAAAACCAAAAATTCTTTATATTTCTCAAGATGGACCCAGAAATATAAATGAGGAGAAAGAAGTGTTAGAAACGAGGAGAGCTGTATTATCTGAGATTAAATGGAATTGTAAACTTGTAACCTTATTTCATAAAAAAAATCTTGGTTTTAAAAAACACATTCCAGAAGCTTTGAGCCGATTTTTTAAAGATAATGAATACGGAATATATTTAGAAGATGATACTATTCCAAGTAAAGAATTTTTCTATTTTGAAGAGGAGTTATTGAAAAAATATAAAAATGACAATAGAATTTTTGCGATAGATGGAACTAATTTATATCCCAACCTGACCAAGAACGAAAGTTCTTATTATTTAAGTCAGATAGGTTGTATTTGGGGAATAGGTATGTGGAGAAGGAGTTGGAAATTATACCATTCGGAAATCCCCAATCTGAAAAGTTTTAAGTATAGTGATTATGAAAATTTTATATTTAGCAAAAAATTCTTCATTTATCTTAAATTCTTTTTAGATTTGGTTAATAAGAATAAATTAAATGCATGGGACTATCAATTAACCTATGCCGCCATTAGAAATAAGAAATATTTTTTATATCCATCCTTAAATTTAGTGGATAATATAGGCCTGAATAAAATTAATACAAACCCATTTTTACAGAATTACAGGACGGGTATTACTTTCATCAAATCTTTTAAAATCCATCATCCAAAACAATTAATATATTCCCACAAACGGGATGAAATTTACTTTAATAAAATGTATCGTTTTTCATATGCAAGAATTTTGTTAAATCTTTTATACTTCGCTTTTCCCGATAATTTTAGGAAAATATTTAATGGAATAGTTAATAAATTGGAATGAAAAATACAAATTTGCAGGATTATTACGACAAAATAGATACGTTAGGGAACATCGAACAGTCAGGCTTTTTGGGTAAATTGAGAGAAATGCTCTTGGCTTTTGAAGAAGAGCGTAAAGAAACCACCGTTAGAAACTTCGTTAATACCAGCAAGTACCTAGATATTGGATGTGGTGATGGAGGTTTACTTGTTTCGTTAAATAATCGTTATGGCTTTGGATATGGTATAGATTTATCTCCCAAAATAATTTCTTTGGCAAGAAGGAATATAAAGGAGCAAAAAATTAAAAATGTGGTAATTAAAAAGGCGAATATTGAAGACGGTTTACCTTTTAAAAATGGAACATTTGATGCAGTGACTTTTTTGGCGGTATTAGAACATTTATTTGATCCGATAGCCGCCTTACAGGAGGTCTATAGAGTGATGAAGAAAAAAGGCATTCTATATTTAGAAGTTCCTAATGTTGCATGGCTGCCAAGAAGAATTGGTCTGTTATTAGGTAAAAGACCTAGGACCTCATTTGCCCCCGGGTGGGAAGGAACTCACATTCAGTATTTTACATATTTCGAATTGGAGATATTGTTAAAAACAATTGGTTTTAAAATAATTAAGCGGGATTGCAGCGGCGTTTTTTATAAATTGAGGAAAATCTATCCGCCGCTTTTATCAGGGAACATTTTTATGATATGTCAGAAATGAATATTAAACATTACGGTCTAAAATATTTTAGTTGGCAAAAAGCTCAGGGAGAATTTGGAGGGTATGCCGATCTTTTTAAATTTAGAGATTATATAAAAAAAACCGATAAAGTGATTGATTTTGGTTGTGGAGGAGGATATTTACTAAAAAATATAAATTGCAGGGAACGACTCGGCATAGAAATAAATGGAAATGCCAGGAGTGTTGCAAGAGAAAATGGCGTCAAGGTTGTGTCTACGTCGGATGAAGTTCCCAATAATTGGGCGGACGTGGTAATTTCAAATCATGCCTTGGAGCACGTTCCCGACCCGATGAGTGTATTAATCACATTAAAAGAAAAATTAAAATCAGGCGGAAAAACAATATTTGTTGTTCCGTTTGAGCGAGGAGGTCCGTATAAAAGGAATGACATTAATTTACATCTTTTTACCTGGTCGCCTCAAAATTTGGGAAACTTATTTAAAACAGCTGGATATAAAGTCAAATCGGTAGAAGTTATAAATCATTTTTGGCCGCCGTATTATTGGTTAATAAATGAATATTTAGGCTTTAGGGCTTTTAATTTCATTTCTAAAATATACGGTTCTTTAAACTGGAAAACTACGCAGGTTCGAATTTTTGCGTTAAAAAAATAAGTATGAAATTAAATAAAGTCCCGGTTTTATTTTTAATATTTAATAGGCCCGATACTACTAAAAAGATTTTTACCGAAATCCGAAGATATAAACCGGAACAGCTTTTTATTGCCGCGGATGGACCGAGAAAGAATAAGTTGGGTGAAGGAATAAAGTGTGAAGATGCCAGAAGAGTAACTGAAAAAATAGACTGGCCTTGTAAAGTAAAAAGGCTATATAGAGATAAGAATTTGGGTTGCAGAAAAGCTGTTAGTTCTGCCATTGATTGGTTTTTCGATAACGTTAAAGCAGGATTAATTTTGGAGGATGATTGCTTCCCGGGTAAATCTTTTTTCAAGTTTTGTGAATTAATGTTAAGAAAATACGAGAATAATAGCGAAGTTTTTCACATTGGTGCAAATAATTTTCAACCCCGCAGGACACAGTTTGCAAATGGATACTATTTTTCTAAATATCCTCATGTTTGGGGTTGGGCCACTTGGAGACGCGCGTGGAAGCATTATGATGTCGGAATAAAAAGTTGGCCCTCAGTTAAGAAGAAAGGGATATTAAAGAAATATTGGAACAACTTTTGGGAAAGGATATATTGGGAAACAATTTTTGACGCAACTTATTCAGATAAGATTGATACCTGGGATTATCAGTGGTTATATACAACATGGATAAACAATGCTTTGTCGATAGTTCCTGGTGTAAACCTTGTACAAAATATTGGATTTAATATCGAGTCTACACACACAAGTCGAAGATCTATACTATTTGAAAAGAAAGCCAGAGAAATGGCATTTCCGCTTAAAGTTCCTAAAAATAATGTTAAGAATTTGATGTTCGATAATTATGAAGCTATAAAGAATTTTCATGCGGAACCATTAACGATTACGGTGTTAAAAGCAAGATATTTTTTAGATAAATATTTATCGGGTATATACAAACCCATTATTAAAAATGGAAAAAAATAAGAAGTTAAAAGTTTTAGTTATCGGAACGACGGATTGTGTTGGGGGAGCTGCGGGCGTGGGATGGGCTTTGGGCAAAGGATTATCAAAGAAGGGTGTGGATATTAAATATATTGTGGGATATAAGAAATCACATTCCGAAAATGTATATGAATTGAAGAAGAATAAGTTACTTTCATTTTTGGAATCAAAAACAAGGTTTAATGTTATTTCGCTAGTCAGATTTATTCGGGCTTTTTTGCTGGCAAACGATATAGATTTTGGAGCCGCTAAAGAGATATTGGAACATCCTTGGTATAAAAATGCGGGTATTGTTCAGCTCCACAATCTTCATGGAAATTTTTTTAAATTTGATACATTAAGTAGAATTGCGAGTGAAAAACCAACAGTTTGGACACTACATGATGGGTGGGCACTAACCGCTCATTGTGCCCATTGTTATGATTGTAAAAAATACAATAACGGTAAACACTTTACTCCTGGTCTGAGGCGGTACGGGGCAATGCTTTGGAATAATTCGGAATATCTTTGGAATACGAAGAAAAGAATTTATGCAAATTCCCCCAAACTTAATATTGTAACTCCTTCACAATGGCTGGCGAACAGGGTTAAATATAGTATTTTGAAAGGGAAATCCTTAACGGTAATCAATAATGGAATTGATGTTAATGTTTTTAAACCTCGTGACAAAAATCGAATTAGACGTGAATTAAGATTACCGACCGATAAAATTCTAATTGCATATGTAGCCCAGATGGGTACGCTTGACCCGCGAAAAGGTGGTACTTATTTCCTGGAAACTGCAAAGTATTTTTTGAATAACCCAAATATCATTTTTCTTTGTATAGGGGGAATTATCGGGAACAAAAATGTTCAGAAAGAAAATATTATTTATATGCCCTTCATTTCCGATAAAGAAGAGTTGTCACATTATTATTCGTCTGCGGATTTGTTTTTATTTACCTCCCTGGCAGAAAATTTTCCTTTAGTTACTCTTGAGGCAATGGCATCGGGTTTACCTGTTATTGGTTTTGATGTAGGCGGAGTTAAGGAGCAGGTGAAACATAAAGTCAACGGTTATATTGCTAAATATAAAGACTCAAAGGAGCTTATTGTTGGAATCAACTACTTCTTAAACTTGAATCATCAATCGTTTCACAAGGTGTGTGAAATTGACAGAAAGAAGACGTTACAAAGCTATACAGTTGAGATAATGACGAAAAAATATTTGGCATTATATAAATCTCTTAAGAAACGATATTATTAAATAAATAAATATGTTTTTAACATTTTCCGATGCGGCTAAATTTGCAGACATTGCCAGAATGCTTGTTTCTGTTGGGAAATATGGTTTGAGTTTTAGCTTTTGGACGAACAATCTCACCTTTCCTTTTAGCGCTGCCGGAGTTGGTCCTTTCATGCCTTTTTCAATTGCCTTATTTTTCAAGATTTTTGGTGTTAATGACTTTACAGTTGTTGCAACTTCCCTTTTTTATTTTCTGCTTACTTTAATTTTTGTATTCCTTCTGTCAAAGAAAGTTTTCAAAAGCGATTTAATCGGGATTCTTTCGGTTCTTGCCGTTGGGTTTAATTACGATCTTATAAACTACGCAACGGATGGTGCTTCCGAAGCGCCTTTTATTTTTGAAATAGTAGTTGGGGCGTATTTTATATCTTTAAGAAAGAAATGGGCTACGGGGGTTGCAGTATTATTTCTAGTCCTTCTATATTTTACCCGTCCACTGGCCTTTATATATATCGCTGGGCTAATTCTTTTTTACCTTTTGCAAAGATTTTCTACTAATAAGGCCGTTTTATATTTTCTTTTTGTTTCGTTTTTCTCTTTTTTGGTAGATAAGTATTTGATCAGCAGTCTAAACGGGAAATATTTTCTTTACTCCATTTTTGATAGGGGTTTGGGTCAACTTTCCCAAAACGTTCCAGTAACGGCAACATCCGTTTCTCTTAGGGGGGCCGTTACTGTTGCGGCATCTTCTTTGACCGTATTTAAAAATACTTTTTATAATCTTTACAATTTTTACAAGCTTCTACCGCAAATAATGAGCCCGTATCTTTTTGCGCTTTTTTTAATTGGAGTCTTTAGGTGGGGGAAGGATAAATTATTAAACTCTCTCAAAGGGGCGACAATTTTTATGGTGATTGTTACCTTTTTGGTTACAGCCGCATCAACCCCATTAATTAGATATCTGCACCCCGTCGTTCCTTTGATTTACATATTTGCTATCGAAACCTTAGTTTGGATTATCGGCAAAATATTTAATAACCACAAATCAGTAGTTATTGTTTCCACAATATTGATTTTATTTTTATGTGTTGGCCAAACCCTGGGAGTGATATTTTTGGATTCGAGATTTGAGGCAAATACTCATAATGCTGGTAAACCACCGGTTTATGTTTCTTTAAGTGAAATTCTTAAGGAAAATACACAGTCCAGCCAAGTAGTTATTACCAATCTTGATACCTGGGGGAGTTGGTACGGTGAAAGAAAAACAGTTTGGTTTCCGCTCGAGCCCGGTCAACTTATAGATTCTGCAACTGGTAAAATTCCTTTCGATGCAATTTATTTGACCAGTTATTTAATCGATGACCCGAATTATCATATGGGGACCGATTGGAGAGAAATATTTGATAACCCCACGAATCCTAAGAAATGGACTTGTGATGGATGTGGGGAAATATCAAAAGAGTTTAAGCTAAAAGGAACTTATAAAGTTCCGTCTTCGGATGATTACGAGAAAGAGGATGCTTCTGCCATTCTGCTTGTGAAGAGATAACCAAATTATTTCTTGGCTGTTACAAATAAATTGAAACCCAGTTCGAATGGTTTAATTTTAATACCGCCCTTTTTAAAACCTGACCGTTCTAACATTTTTAGTAAATCGTTGCCGGAATAATAATTTTTATGATCTCTAATTTCCTGTTCGCTTACAACATGTATTTTATATGCTAATAATTCGAGTAGTGTCTGCGCTTTTGGTGTTGGAGTTTCCAAGATTAAGAGGCCACCCTTTTTCAATGTTTTGTAGGCTTGATTAATCAAAGCTCCGGGATTAATCAAATGTTCAATTACAGCTAGGGAGATAACTACATCAAAATGATTTTGTGGGAGCCTTAGATTTCCATCCAAATCTTTGGGGATTAATTTTATATTACCTGGCAATCTTTTTTTTGTCACGCTAATGTCACAACCTCTGCCCTCGGATATTTTGGAATATTCTTTTTTCAAAAAGGCACCTTTATACCCACAACCCAAATCAAGAAGTTTTGACCCATTTTTAATAAAAGGTTCTACTTTTTTAAATCTTATTGTTTGAAGTAGTTTTTCCAGAAGCGGTTCTTTAGATTCGAAAAGTGATTTACTTCTTTTCATCTTTCTAGTGAATATTTAAATAAGCAGTATATAGCCCTTACTCCATCATGCCAATGTATCTTTTTGCCCTCCGCGTAGTTTCTGCCCGAATAACTGATCCCCATCTCATAAACTCTGGCTTTCAGTTTGGCGACTTTGATTGTAAATTCTGGTTCAAAGCCGAATCGATCCTCTTTGATTTTTAGTCTTTCCGCCACGTCTTTTGTGAACATTTTGTAACAGGTTTCCATATCGGTTAAGTTTAGATTGGTGAGTGCATTTGAAAGAAGAGTCAAAAACTTGTTACCGACCATGTGCCAAAAGAATAAAACTCTGTGAGGGCCTTGTCCTGTAAACCGTGAGCCGTACACCACGTCGGCACGGTCATTCCTTATAGGTTCTAGTAATTCGGAAATTTCGTGGGGATTATATTCCAAATCCGCATCTTGAATGATGATTACATTACCCGAAGATATTCTTAAAGCATCTCTTATAGCAGCGCCCTTTCCCTCATTTTTTCTTTTGTTTATTACTCGGATTTTTTTGAATTTTTTTGATGTTATTTCGAAAGAAGTTCTATCCGTGGAGCCGTCGTTGATAACAATAATTTCTTTTCTTACCCCGGATATTTTGGCACCCAAAACAGATTTGATTGCTTTTCCTACGGTCTCTTCTTCATTATATGCAGGGATGATTATGGTTAGCTTTCCGATTTCCATTCTATATGTATGATACCCAAAATCATTTCATAATCAAGTCAAAGGATCTTGCAAAATTTCAGGCGTTCTCCTTGTGAAGAAATCAATTTGAAGCTAGAATCTATCTATAGTGGGAAGTTATTACGATAAGTTCAGGTCCTGGGTTTATTCAGGTACGGTTAAGGATACGACCATCCTTTTCATAGGTAATTCATTATCCGCCTTTTGGGGATTCTTATTTACTCTGATTGTTGCAAGGTCTTTTTCCTTGGCCGATTTTGGTGTTTTTTCCGCTGCTTTAAATTTAGTTAATATTTTTACTTCGCTTTCCGATATTGGTATTTCATCCGGTTCCGTTAACTTTGTTGCAGAACACTTAGCCAAAGGGGATAAACAGAAAGCGGATGAATATATAAAAGCGTCATTTTTGATTCGTCTCCTGGTTGTTTTTGCTCTTTCGGTTTTGGTAATACTATTTGCGCCGTTTGTTGCCTCAAGACTTTTGGCAACTAGAAATCCGGTTATCGCCATTTGGGTTGCGGTGTTACCTATTTTTTGGTTTCCCGATATGTTTTTCCCGAATATCTTACAAGCCAAACGAAAGTTTTTGCATTCAACTATTTATGACAACTCCTTTTATATAGCAAGACTTCTTTTTGTGTTTATATTTTACTTGGCTGGAATGTTAACAATGTCTTACGCTTTCTGGGCTTTTGCGACTGGATTTGCGGTTAACGTAATCTTTACCTTTATTTATGTGCGGATAGACTTTATCCGTTCTGCGCCCAGCAAGGACGAATACAGAAACCTCTTGAAATTTTCTGGTTGGATTGGAGTAAACAGAATCATTTCTTCAATTTCGGGAAGACTAGATATCACGATGCTTGCTGCGATGGTTGGAGCGGTTGCGACGGGGCTTTATTCGATTCCGTCACGGTTGGCAACCTTTATATTGGTACTTGGAGGTAGTTACTCATCCGTTTTGGCAACGCGCCTTGCCGGGTTTGGGGATAGGGCTAAGGAAAAGGTCTACATTATCAAATCTACCCTGGCAACAATTCCTTTTGCTTTAGGGGTGGTACTTTGGATTATTCTAGCCGGGCCTTTTATACATTTTCTTTTCCCGATGAGATACTGGACATCAGTTCCTATTTTCCAGGCATTAGCTGCTGCTCAGATTCCTTTTCTTTTTACCGTTCCTCCCGTTTCGGCAATTATTTATTCAATGAAAAAGACAGTGTTTATCGGGGTTTATTCATTTTTCCAAATCGCGGCAATATTCTTTCTTAACTTTGTGCTAATCCCGAAGTACGGGCCATATGGACCAACAATTACTTATGCAGTTACAAATATAATTCTGGCAATTTATACATGGTACATTGTAATTAAGCATTATTGGTTTGAAAAAGTCGATTAAAAATTTTATTAGACACAAGAAGGAAATTCTGTTTATCGTTGTTCTCTTTACTCTGTTTTTGGTAACAAGGCTATATCACCTGAGTCAAACAGCTATTTATCCTGACGAAATTACATGGATGGTCCGCGGAAAAGAAACTGCTTTGGCCATCAAGACCAGAAACTTCAAGTATTTTGACACCGCATGGTGGACAAGTGGGGCAGATACCGAAGCAATAGCGATCCCTCTGTCCGTAATCTCCGGATTTCCTTTAATTTATTTGGGTAAAGGTCAAAGTGTAGTTACGCGGAACGTTTTTCAGGATTATATTGTAGCGCGTGGAGCGGTAATAATTTTTTCAGCCTTTTTTATTGTTGCCTATTACCTTTTTATTAAGAAAATTTCCGACCGGAAAGTTGCATCATTTTCATCTCTTTTACTGCTGTTTGATCCTGTCTTCACCGCCAATACTAAGATTGTGATGAATGATATTTTTATTACGGCTTTTACTTTTGTTTCACTATCTTCATATCTCCTTGTTAAGGACAGGAAACTTTCAATTGTTATTTCATCTCTCACTGCTGCAGCGGCTTTTTTGACAAAACCTGACGGATTGATAGTTTTCCCGGTATTTTTTCTGCAGATATTTTTAAATTACAAGAAGTGGGGTGGGGAACTGACAAAATTTTTGTGGACAGGATTTCTATCCTTCATTTTTATTTCAATATTTTGGCCCGCCTCATGGCATAATTTTTTGCTCGCGATTCCCGAGTATATTTTTAGAGAAACAACCCTTGTCGGCAACGGAATAAATAACTATTTCTTCGGCCAGCTTACGAATAATCCACCCGCTTACTACTATCTGTTTGAACTCTTAGTCAGAACTCCACCGATCGTAATTTTTGGTTTAAGCATTTTTATTTATCTTTGTTTTACAAAGAAGGAAACTAATGGTTTTAAAGATAGGATAAGCATATTTGTTTTTATACTGCTTTTTCTTGCTTCAATATCTTTTTCCGCAAAGAAGCTCGGAGTACGTTACGAATTACCGATTTGGCCATGGATTTACGCACTTTCTTCCTATGCAATTATTTGGATTATCGGAAAGATAAAAACTTTTTGGTTAAGAACAGTAGTTGTAATGGGAATATTTGCATGGTTTGTTTTTATATTTATCTCTCTTTTCCCTTATCATGATCTTTACTACAATTTTTCCATTGGAGGTTCTGCGAACGCGAGAAATTATGATTTAGTAGGGCTTTGTGAAGGTTCGAAAGGAGGGGTTGACTATGTGTTAAGGTGTTTTCCTGAAATTCATTTAATTGCTGCCCTCGGTTGTGGGTCGTCTACAATCCCTTACTATTATCCTTATGCCTTTAATGAAGATTGGAAAAACCAGAAATTGTTTATTGTCGAGTCTTACTATATTCAGTTGAAAAAAGACCCTGAACTTGATAATTTCGTTACCAAAAATTTGCCGACTTATACCTTTAGTCCGAGTGGTGTTGATCTGGCTTACGTGTATGCCAAACCAGGAGTTGTAAATGGTTGTGTTAACGGAGTTAGGTGAAATAACTTTGAAGCCAAAGTTCAAGACACATTAAAGCCCAGAGGCGCGGACCAAAATCTTCTCTTCGGTTATTATCTTCAATTATCCCTTTGACATATTCCATATCGAACATTTCTTTTATTTGTGAATTTTTATTGATAAGTAGGTTTTTTGCATAGGAGTTAAGTTTTCCCGAAAACCATTCACTAAGAGGAATTGTAAAACCCATTTTGGGTCTATATAAATTTTCTTTCGGAACGATTTTCTCGAACGCCTTTTTCAAAATATATTTAGATTCTCCGTTTTTAACCTTAAGGTTGAAGGGTATCTTACATGCCAGCTCGATCATATTTTGATCCAGAAGTGGAGAACGTGCTTCCAAAGAAACCGCCATCGAAGCAATATCCACTTTTGTTAACAGTTGATCCGGAAGGAAGTAAAGAAGATCAAATTTTAACCCTGCATCTTTCAAATCTTTCCCGTTAAACATTCTGAAACACCTATCAACAATTTCATAAGCATCTACTGTATTGGCGAACTCCAAAACCTTTCCCTTAGTATGGTTCATTAGCTCTTCGGGACTAAATATTTTGTTGTATGAGGCGAACCTGCTATATAAAGGAAGCTTTGCCTTTTCGAAAAAGTTTTTGGCTTTGGGGAACGATTTAAGGAGTTCTGCGGCAACAGGTCTGATACTTTGTATCCAGAAATCATAATCTACATCGCGTCTTAACCTCATGTATCTGTTTGGGTACCCTGCAAAATTTTCGTCCCCTCCGTCGCCGTTTAGGGCTACTGTTACATATTTTCTAGTCATTTTGGAGACCATATAGGTTACAACGTTACTGGCATCTGCAAAGGGTTCTTCATACTGTTTTGCCAAGAAAGGAAGAATTTCTGTGGATTGGGGTTTGGCAATTAAAACGTGATGGTCAGTTTTATATTTTTTCGCGATGTTTGCGGCATATTGTGATTCATCGAAATCTTTATCACTAAAGCCGATTGTAAATGTTTTTACGGGTTTATCCGAGAGCCTAGCCATAGCTGCTACAACGCCGCTACTATCAACGCCACCCGAAAGGAACGCGCCTACCGGAACGTCCGAAATCATTCTGATTCTCGTAGCTTCTTCGAGTGTGTCCAGTATTCTTGTGCACCATTCCTTTTCTGATAAGTGAAGTTTATTTTTAAAAACAGGTTCCCAATACCTTTTCTTTTCAACACTTTTGTTTCTAAGATTGATGAAGATATAGTTAGCGGGTTCGAGTTTTTTTATTCCCTCAAATCCAGTCATTGGGGCTGGGGTATATCCATAATTTAAGTAGAGGTTAATTGCTTCATAATCCACTTTCTTTTTTACCCCGACTTGGGTCAAAATTGCTTTCAGCTCCGATGCAAAAATTATTTTTGTATCGTCAAGCAAGTATTTAAGAGGTTTTTTTCCGATCCGGTCCCTGGCCAAAAAAATCGTATTTTCAACTTCGTCATAAATTGCAAATGCAAACATTCCTCTAAGATGGTCCAGACATTTTTTATGGTATTTCGAATATAGAGCCAGAACCACTTCCGTATCACTTTCTGAATTAAATTTATAACCGAGACCGATTAGTTTTTGCCTTTCTTCCTGAAAGTTATATATTTCGCCGTTGAAGGTAATTGTATAGCGGTTTAAATAAGTCATCGGCTGGTGACCTTTTTGAGAAAGATCGATTATTGCTAAACGTTTTGAAGCGAACCCGACGCTTTTATTTTTTGAAATAAAAATTCCTTCATCGTCCGGACCACGGTGAACGATTTTTGATGCCATCAATTTTAGCTCTTCACGATGAACCTCCTTGTCTTTTTTGAAGTAAGCAATTCCGGCAATTCCGCACATATTTTACGAGTAACTTAGCAATTCTACAGTATTTTTTCAAGATTCACTATTTGAATGGAAAAAAGGTAGAATAAGATATGAAAATTTGGGCCCAAACTCTTGTAAAAAATGAGGCCCGGTGGCTTTGGTTTTCTGTTGCCAGCGTTGTCAATCATGTAGATAAAATTCTTCTTTGGGATACGGGGAGCACGGACGGAACTTTAGAAATTGAGAAAGAGTTAGTGAAAAAATTTCCCAGAAAAATTGAATTGAAGGAAAGAAAAGTGAATTCTGCCGAGGATTTTACAAAAGTACGTCAGGAAATGCTCGATGAAACAAAATCCGATTGGTTTTTGGTTTTGGACGGAGATGAAATTTGGTATGAATATTCTATTAAAAGAGTTTTGGAAACAATAGAGAATGATGGTAAAGAAATCGAATCCGTGGTAGTTCCAACAATAAATTTAGTCGGTGATATTTTTCATTTTCAGGAGGCTTCGGCAGGAAGATATAAATTTGGCGATAGAGTTGGACATTACAATTTAAGGGCAGTAAAAAGAATTATTCCTGGTTTGCATTCGCAGGGGATTCACGGTGTCTGGGGATGGGCGGATGAAAACGGGAAAATGATACAGGCTCGAAATACTTATAAATTTATAAATACACCTTATTTCCACATGACCAATCTGCGGCGGTCAACTTCCGATAAGGATGTAGTTAAAAGAGCTAAAAAATATAAATATGAGTTGGGTGAAAGTTTTCCTTTAGACTATTATTACCCTGAAGTTTTTTTTAAGAGTAAACCGGAAATTATTCCAAGTCCGTGGAAGGTTGTGAACGCATCATATAAATTTAGAGCCTTTTTTGAAACACCCCTTAGAAAAATTAAGAGAAAAGTTTGGAAGGGAAAAGCTGGATACTAAGAATATTAATGAAACCGGATTATAAAAATTATCATAGAGATTCGGATTATGTGAAATATTCCTCCACTTTTAGGAATATATTCTTGACCCGCTTTGCCTTAATTTACAAATTTGTTAAGTCTGGAAGAGTATTGGAAATAGGTTCTTCAACAGGAATTTTTTTAGAGATATTTAAGGAAAAAGGATTTGAAGTTTTTGGTGTTGAATCATCCCGGAGTGCTGTCGAAGCGAAAAAAAAAGGCATTAAAGTTTATAGAGATTATTTTGAGAAATTAAATCTTCCAAGAAATTATTTTGACCTTGTTCTTTTGAACCATACTCTGGAGCATATGGACGACCCGGTTTTGGTTTTAAAAAAAGTTAACACATTATTGAAAAAAGGTGGAATTCTTTTTGTTGATGTTCCAAACGCAGGAAGCTTATCCGCTAAAATTATGGGGGATAGTTGGCCATTTAGACTGCCCAGTGAGCATAAATGGCAATTTACTAAACAAAGCATTCTAAAGTTGTTTAGCAAGACTGGGTTCAAGGTACTTTTATGGCAGTCGCGTTCGGGAATTTTCGAATACGCGAATCCTTTTCAAGAATTGAAACGAAAATCTTTTATCTATGATATAGTTACATTCCCTTTAGCTTTGGTCTCAAAAGTTTTAAATATGGGTGATAGTATGACAGTAATTGCACGGAAGTTATGAGAAAATACAATTTAATTTTAGTAGGTGTTTTGATTTTACATTTATTTCTTTTATTTCACTTTCAATTTACAGCGTGGCCTGAGATGCTCCTCTGGCCATACTTGATGATTCATGGTTGGTTACCTTATTTAAATATCGCAATTCCTCATACACCACTTCTTTTGGTTAAACTTTTTGTTTTTTATAAAATTTTTGGGGTTGGGATAAATCAACTTAAAATATTTACCTGGCTTTCAATTTTAGTCTTGGACTTTTTAGTTTTTTGGATAGGCAAGAAACTCTGGAATGTTAAAACTGCATTAATCGCTCTTGCCACCTTCGCATTCTGGCAAATTTTTTTTGACGGAAACGGTCTCTGGTTTGATTTGTTTATGGGATTAATAGTTTTAATTTCCTATTACTTTGTGCAGAAAAAGAATTATTTTTGGGCGGGATTTTTTTGGATATTAGCATTTTTAACAAAGCAAACTGCGGTCTTTTTCCTGATTCCAATAGGTCTGGAAATACTGCGAGATAAAAAAACGATAATAAAAAACGGCGAGAAATTTATTTTGGGGATACTAATTATATTAGTTCCATTTATCTTAATTCTCTGGGCTTTTGGGATACTACCGGCATTTATAGATTGGGGAATAAAATTCGGAATTTTTGTTTTGCCAAAAGCGACTGGTCAAATTCAGTTGCCCGATTTGAAAACCTTATTTGTTTCGCTTTTGCCTTTCTCAATATTTATTCCCGTTCTTTTTTATAAGAAAACTCGGAATATATATTTATTTGTATGGTCTATTGTCGGAATATTTGGAGCTTATCCCCGGTTTGAGTATTTTCATTTCCAACCGGCAATTCCTTTTTTGGGTTTAGCCACGGGGTTTGTTGTTAGCCATTATGACAAAAAGAACCGTTTGATTAAATCTTTCTTGACTATTTATTTAATCGGCAGCCTTATACTTTTTGCAGGATTTTTCATAAGAAACTGGAATGAGGGGACCAGATTTTTTGAAACGGATGTTTCGGACGTCGCGGCTTACGTTAAGGCGAACTCAAAACCCGGAGATACGATTTTTGTTATGAACTGGTGGGATAATATTTACGCTTTAACAAATACATTGCCTCCAACAAATCCTTGGGTTCCGCAACTTTCCTGGTATACGGAGATGCCAGGAATTCAAGAAAAAATGGTTCAGGGTTTGTCGGAAACAAAACCAGAGATGGTTTTGTTACAACCCTACAGCGACATAGGTCTTTCGTCTTATATTCCTGAAGATGATTTTAATTATGTTCAGAAAAATTACGTTTTGAAAACTACGGTGGATGACATAGAAATATTTGTTCCCAAATGAAATGAAAATAGCTTTTTTGAGTTTTTACAACGGTCAGGTGAATAGGGGAGTTGAAACTGTGGTTAATGAACTGGCAAAGAGGCTTTCTGAAATGAATGATGTCACTGTTCTTCAATCCGCCTCAAATAGTTTTGATACAAAATATAAGGTTAAGGTTTATACGACAAAAATTAATTGGAAGATAAAAGATAAAGCTACTTCTCTTCGTCGTAGGTTATTTATTGATTATTGGAGTATAAAAATTGCGTTATTTACTCTTCGGACAATCCCAAAGATTTTAAAAGAAAGATTTGATGTTGTAATTCCTTTTAATGGTGGCTGGCAGGTTGCCTTGATAAGAATTACGACATGGCTTTACGGAGGCAAAATGGTTATTTCCGGGCAGACGGGAATGGGATGGGATGAAAAAAATAATTTGTGGTCTCTTCCAAATACATTTGTCGCATTGTCTCAAACAGCTAAGGAGTGGTCTAAAAAAGTTAACCCGCTTGTTAAATCTATCCAAATTTCCAACGGAGTTGACATAAATAAATTTAAACCATATGGAGAAAAATTCGAAACAAAACTTAAAAAACCTACTGTTTTGGCGGTTGGGGCGTTTACCGAACAAAAAAGAATGGATTTGGCAATTAAGGCGGTTGCAAAATTGAAGGATGTAAGTTTGCTTTTGGTTGGTGGGGGAGGAGATTTGAAAGAAAAGCTTGCCGAAGAAGGAAATAAACTATTGGGTGACAGATTTGAAATAACAAGTGTTCCGTATTCTGAAATGCCTAAAGTCTATCGGGCGGCTGATATTTTTACACTGCCTTCAAGACCGTCCGAGGCTTTTGGAAATGTATTGGTTGAGGCTATGGCATCGGGTCTTCCTGTTATAGCAACGAACGACCCTATTAGGTTGGAAATTGTCGGGAATGGTGGAATATTGGTTGATCCGGTAAATACTGTTGAATATGCGAAAGCATTGCAAAAGGCTCTGGGTGAAGATTGGGATGGTAATCCAAGAAAGCAGGCGGAAAATTTTTCCTGGGAGTTGGTTACTAGAAAATATGAAGAACTTTTTAAAGATCTTATTAAAAAAGAATAGTTTGATCCTTATTGTCGTTTTCCTTTTGGCTGGATTTGAGCGTTTCTATAATTTTCCTGACCGTGTTACTTTCTGGTCTGAACAAGCTAGAAGTTTGATTGTGTCGGCAAATTATATAAAAGAAAAACCTTCTCTTTTGGGGCAGGAATATTTCAGGGAAGATAGTAACAGTCATATTCTTTATTCAGGAGCACTTTTTAATTATGCTTTGGTTCCCCTACTTTTAATTTCAAATTACGAGCCTGTCACAATTACTGTATTTTTCGCTCTTCTTAATTTATTTACGGGTTTTGTAATTTACTGGGTGGTAAAAAGGTTATATAACGTAAAACTTGCAGTTCTTTCTTTGATCTTGTTCCTTTTTAACGATTTTATGATTTATCACTCCTTATTTATATGGAATTATAATCTCCTACCTCTTATCGGAATATTTACTTTTTATTTTTCGATTCTTAACCATAAGAAACCAAACACCAAAAATATTTTTATATTGGGGCTCCTATCCGGAATTGGAATTAGTTTGCAGTTTCTTTATATTTTGATTGCTTTACCAGTTTTGGTATTCAATATTTGGAAAAATAAAAAATATATCGTTTCTATCATAACATTCATTTTGGGGGTGGCTATTGGAAATTTTCCGATGCTTCTTTTTGATCTCAAACATAACTTTTATCACTTGCGCACATTGACCCAATACTTGATCGACACCTTAAGGGGAAAAAGTGATGCTGGTTTCGCGTATTACTACTTATTACCGTTTTGGCCTGTATTTGCAATCATTGGAGCGTGGCTGGTCACAAAAATATTAAAGTTTAATATTGCCATCGGTATTATTGTTTTAGTGCTGTATTTTTACTTTAACCTGGCTTCCTCGCGCGTTTCCTTTAATAGTCCCACGGGGATGCCAAAGGGAATCACAATCAACGACATTGAAAAGGCCTCGAAGATTATTGTGGGGGATGCTAAAGGAAACTTTAATGTATCGGAAGTTTTGGATTTTGATAAGAGAGCTTATGTGTTAAGGTATTTTGTGGAATATAAATACGGTAAGAAACCATTAGATGAAGTAAGTTATGTAAATCTAAAACTTTTATATGTTTTGGCTCAAAATAATTACGATTTTAAGAAATCCAGCGTTTGGGAAGTTAATGCCGGAGGTTCGTATAAGTTAGATAAACTTACTGACGTTGGACAGGGTTACTCGATTTTTAAATTGGAAAGATAAAAAGTTTATTTTATAAATTTATATAATTTTAAATCTCCAAAGTCTTTTTCCCATGAAATTTTTTTAGGCCCTGAGGCAACGAATTCCCAACGATCTTCTTTGTAAGTTTTGTCTAACGACGGGGTTACAACATAAAGAGTGTCAATACGGTCATAGACTTCTACAGATTGCGGTTTAACTTTCGCGTCTCTCATTAAGAAGTACCTGAAGGATAAAGAGCGGGCATCACCCAGGATGTTTTCAGTAACATTATATTTGCCGGTTGGACTGTCTGCGACGATTGCTTTTGAAATTTCCTCCACTGTTTGCACAGGGTAATAGTCTTCTTGTGAGTTTGGGTCAAGTTTGTGAGTAATAATTTTGACGGATAAAATTAACATGGGAATTATTGGAACCAAAATAATATAGATACCGAAGGATGAAACAAACGCAACGAAAGAAATAATAAATAATGGGTAGGTAGATAGAATATACCTGAGACCTACAAGATGAAATTCTTCAAAGTACCAGCCGACTAACAAACCGGTTAGAATAACGCAAACCAGCTCAAAATTTATTATCTTTTGTTTTTTAATCAGGAAATAGACAAAAGCGATTCCGATAACAGTGTCCATAATGATTCTATAACCGAAGGTGATGTTAACTTGTGATGGAAAGAAATACTGGTAAGGTCCTAAACCGAAGATGTGGAAAAAGGTATCGATTGATAGAAATGGATTTGGTGTACGTCCCGAGAAAGCCGAGAATCCTCCAAAAGTTCCAATAAATGCTTTAATAAGAAAGAAATGATTTTTTAGTTCAAAAGCGATAAGCGGGGACGTTGCAAGAATAAACCCAATAGCTACAGAAAGGAGATATCTTTTGTCTGTTTTGAAAAATAGAAAAACAATGAATAGCGCTATGGGGATAATGTTCATATAATGAAGGTTGAATATAATTCCGGAAACAATTCCTGCCAGAAAATATTTTACAAGCGACTTTTTATACAGAAATAAGAACCACACAAATACCGATAAAGGAATTATTAGGTTTGGATTCCAATATGACCTGGCTAGAGCAATTGTAATGGGTGAGAGGGCATATACAAAGGTGGAAAGAAGTGCAACCCCCCTTTTCTTAAGAATCTCTTTTGATAAGAGAAAGAAAAAGGGAATAGACAAGAAGGTTAATGCAATATTTATGTAAACTGAGCCAACAGGATCAAAATTTGAAAGAAGCAGTCCCAATAAACCAAAGTAATAATGCATGGATCCAAAATACACTTGTATTGGGTTATTGCTAATTGTGTTTACAGGCGGTCCTATTGCTGTAATTATTTTTCCTTGCCAGATTTCCATGACCCTTATGAGATCTCTAGCCGTATCGCTGGCCATAATAAAAGTTTGGTGTATTCTAAATGTGTAAAAGAATAGAGCTACGAGCATTATGGCGATCAATAAGAGATTTCTTTTAAGAAGGTTTGTCACAGGCATTATTGTACTTCAAAAATAAGCTATAATTTCATTAATGGAAGTCTCTGTCATTATCCCAGTATATAACGAAAAAAGGGTTCTTGAAGATTGTATAGAATCACTTGGAGCCCAAACTTATTCTGATTTTGAAATAATAGTGGTCGATGACAGTTCCCGCGACGGGACTTTGGATATTCTTGAAAATCTGGGAAAAACCATCCCCAATTTCAAGTTTACTAAACAAAGACACCTAGGAGCAGGTGCGGCAAGAAATGTTGGGGTAAAACTGGCGAAGGGAGAAATTTTGGTTTTTGTTGATGCCGATATGACTTTTGACGAAGATTTCTTAAAAAATCTTATCGAGCCGATTGTTAAGGGTGAAGAAAAAGGAACCTTCAGTAAAGAAGAATATGTTTCTAACTGGGACAATATTTGGGCAAGATGCTGGAATATAAATGAAAATTGGGAACCGAAACACCGTCACCCTGCAAATTATCCTAACCATCAGCCGGTTTTTAGAGGGATCCTAAAAAGCGAGTTTAATAGGGTGGGGGGGTTCACCCCGGGAGGATATGATGACGATTGGAGTTTATGCAAAAAGCTGGGATATGAAGCTGTAAACGCTCCACGGGCTATCTTTTATCACCAGAATCCTGGAACGATAAGTGAAGTTTTTTCCCACACAAAGTGGGTAGGGAAGCGGACTTACAAATTTGGAAAACTGGGAATGATTGTTGGTTTGCTAAGAAGTTTCTTTCCGGTTTCGTTGGTGGTCGGTTTATGGAAATCAATCGCCTCGGGTACTCCAGCATTTATAGTTTTTAAGGTTGTTTACGATTTCGGAATTTTTGTGGGAATTTTAGAATTTTTGTTAAAGGGTAAAAGGACAAAATGATATTTCTGATTCTCGGGATAGGGTTGATTCTCCGCCTTATTTCTCTCAATCAATCGCTTTGGCTTGATGAGGCTACCACCGCACTTGCGGCAAAAATGTCGCTGGGTGAAATGTTTACTAAACTTCTTCCGGGAGACGTTCACCCGCCGTTCTACTATCTGGTTGTAAAATATTGGACGGTACTTTTCGGATATTCGGAAATTTCCTTAAGGATCCCATCTGTAATTTTTGGGCTGGCAACAATTTATATAATTTACCTTATCGGGAAAAAACTTTTCGATAAAAAAGTAGGGCTTATGGGTTCAGTATTATTGGCAACGTCGGGTCTTGCCGTTTACTATTCACAGGAAGCAAGATTGTATTCTTTGGCGGCATTTCTGGTTTCTTTATCGATATATCTTTTTTTGAGAAAGAAATGGATATTTTTTTCAATTGTCCTGGTTCTCATAGGGATGACGGATTATGTCTCCTTATTTATGATTCCTGTCTATTTTGTCATTGGCTGGAAATACTGGAAGAAAATCGTTCTCAGTCTGACACCTCTTGTTATTGTTTTTCTCTTATGGTTAAAGGTCTTTATTGTTCAAATTACCGCTGGGGTTTCGCTGCGGGGTTCGAACTGGTGGAACATTTCCGGCATTCCGACTTTTAAAAATCTTGCCCTAATCCCAGTTAAGTTTATGTTTGGGCGAATAAGTTTTGACAATAAAGTTTTGTATTTTCTGATTGTGACGGGAGCAGCAGTACTATTTGGATTTTTACTTTATAAAGCGTTTAAGGCGCCGAAGATTTTGTGGATATGGCTAGTGGTCCCAATAATTCTAGGGATTTTGGTTAGTTTTATAATTCCAAATCTGACATATTTCCGCTTCCTGTTTTGCTTAACGCCCTTTTATTTATTAGTCGCTTTTGGGACAGAGAAGGCGGGAAAACTCGGAAAAATACTTTTCGTTTTGTTAATTGCTTTTAATATTCTGACCACAGGATGTTATCTTGTTAATCCCAAATTTCAAAGAGAAGACTGGCGGGGGCTTGTTCACTTTGTGGAACCAAAGAAAAACGGTAATTCAATCACAATCTTTCCAAGCGGTGCCAACATGGAAGCCTACCGTTATTACGCTCCGGATGCTAAAATTGGAGGTCCGAAAGCCATTAAGGCTGGGTACAGTCAAATTTGGTTATTGGACTACTTAGGCAGTGTTTTTGACCCGACCGATACCGCCAAGGTCAATGTAGAGGCTTTGGGATATAGGCAGGAGGCAGAATACTCATTTAATGGAGTTGGGAACGTCTATTTATACAAAAAGTGAAAATTGCAATTGATATCAGCCAAATAGTTTATGGAACAGGAGTTTCTTTTTATACAAGGAAACTTGTGGAGAACCTTCTAAAAATTGACAGTACAGACGAATATATATTGTTTGCAGGGTCTTTTAGAAGGAAAGGGGAGATTTTAAACTTTTTTCCACAAACAAAAATTTTTCCGATTCCTCCGACAATGGCAGATTTTATTTGGAACAGGTTGCATATAATGCCCATCGAAAAGCTAATTGGCAACATTGATGTCTTGCATACTTCCGACTGGACCGAGCCGCCATCGAAAGCTTTTAAGGTGACAACTGTGCACGATTTAATTCCGTTTAAATTTCCAAGGCTAATTCACAAAAAGGTTTTGGAGGCTCACCTAAGAAGGCTTAAATGGGTGCAGAAAGAATCGGATAGAATCATTGTTCCTTCAAATTCGACAAAAACGGATTTAATTTCCTTTGGAGTTCAAGAAGAAAAAATAAGAGTTATTCCTGAGGCAGGGGTAGTAACCCGAGTAAATAGAGGCAGTGTGGATGAAGTAAAACGCAAATACAAAATTACTGGAGATTATCTGGTGGCATTTGGTTCGGCACCGTATAAAAACATCGCAAGAATTGTTAAAGCTTTTGAACTTTCTTCTGCCGGTAAAAACCTAAAGCTGGTAATTATTGGTAATCAAAGTGTTCCTTTAGTCGAAGCTCAAAGGAATATTCGACTTGCCGGTTATGTAGCCGACGATGAACTTGCTGTTCTAATGGCAGGATCGAAAGGACTTGTTTATGCTTCAATTTACGAAGGCTTTGGCCAGAACATTCTCGAGGGTTTTGCTTATGGTATTCCCGTTGTTACGTCAAATGTTGCGAGCATGCCTGAAGTGGCAGGAGATGCGGCAATTCTTGTAGATCCGTATAGTGTCAGGTCGATTTCGGAGGGTATTGAAATGATGCTGCGTGGACCCAAAAGCTATATTGAGAAGGGTTACAAGCAAGTTGAGAAGTTTTCCTGGGAAAGGACTGCCAAGTTGACTCTTGAGGTATACAAGGAGGCTGGAAAATAATTATGCTATCAATATGGTTATAGGAATTGACGGAAATGAGGCAAATGTAGTTGAGAGGGTGGGGGTGAACACCTACGCCTTTGAATTGTTGAAGAATATACGGAAACTACAGGATGAGTGGAAAAAAACACTCGAGTTTGTAGTTTATCTTAAGGAGAAACCAAAGATAGACATGCCCAAAGAGACAGAGTTCTTCAGATACAAAGTAATTGAAGGTGGTTCTTTATGGATATTAACAAGACTTATGCCGGATTTATTTTTTTCTAAATCTAAATGTGATATTTTCTTTTCTCCTAGCCACTATGTTCCCCCGCTTGCTCCAATGCCCCGGGTATGTTCGATTATGGACGTCGGATATCTCAAATACACGGGACAATTTAGAAAAAAAGACTTTTGGCAGTTAAAAATCTGGAGTGCTATAAGCATTTATGTATCAAAAGCGATCTTTGCCATATCAAATAGTACAAAACAGGATATTGTACGACATTACCCGAGTGTAAAGGATAAAATTTACGTTATATCACTTGCGTACGACGTCGGGCGTTTCAATACAGACATCCCGCAGGAAGATGTGCGACGTGTGAGGGGTCGATACTCCATAGTTAGCGACTATGTATTATATTTGGGTACGCTCAAACCGAGTAAAAATATTGAAGGGCTTATTGAGGCTTTTTCAAAGATTTCCGGGGTAAAACTTGTAATTGCTGGCAAGAAAGGTTGGCTTTACCAGTCAATTTTCGACAAGGTAAAAAAGTTGGGCCTGGAAAAGAGGATCATATTCACTGATTTTATTCCTGAGGACGACAAACCGGCTCTCATAAAAGGAGCAAAACTTTTTGTCCTTCCTTCTTTTTGGGAAGGTTTTGGTTTGGATGCTCTAAGTGCTATGGCCTGCGGTGTACCCGTAGTAGCCTCAAATGTGGGCAGCCTTCCTGAAGTGCTCGGTAAAGCCGGAATATTTGTTAACCCTCATGATGTAGACAGTATAGCCTCAGGCATTGAAGAAGTGCTTTCGGCTCCCAAGGAGAAGTATAATAGTATGGTTAAGAACGGTTTGGCCCAGGCTAGGAAGTTTTCTTGGGAGAAAACCGCCAGGGAAACTCTCAGCGTTTTAGAACAAATAAAATGAAATCTGTTTTTAAAGATAAATCAGGGAAATCACTCGAATGGAACGAGGCGGGAGGAAAGATCTTAAGTCGATTTTACAATTATATCCTCGATTTTGAATTGATGGTTCTACGCTGGGTTAGTCATGTTCCGTCACATTTGTTCAGACGATTTTTCTATCAATTGGCAGGAATGAAGATTGGTAAGGGTTCAGTAGTCCATATGTGGGCTAATTTTTTTGATCCCGGAGGAATTGAAATTGGGGAGGACACAATTATTGGGGATCATGTCTTTTTGGACGGACGCGCAGCACTTAAAATTGGAAACCATGTTGATGTAGCTTCAGAAGTTTTGGTTTACAACTCCGAACACGATTTGGAAAAAGAAGATTTTTCGGCAAGGCTTGAGCCAGTTAAAATCGGTGACTATGTTTTTGTTGGCCCTAGGGCGATAATTCTCCCCGGCGTTACAATCGGTAAAGGCTCGGTAGTTGGGGCAGGAGCAGTAGTCACAAAAGATGTCCCCGATTTTGCAATTGTTGGTGGAGTTCCTGCAAAAGTAATAGGTGAACGGAAAAACAAGGATCTCCACTACAAGTTGGGCAGGGCAAGGCTTTTCCAATAATGGTAAACAGGATCCTAAAAGTAATTTTTGTATTTTTTTGTATTGTCTTTCTAGTATATTTATCGCTTCCGAATTTTACCTTTCCGACTCCGCCACCTGGTTCTTTGAAATCTCAGGAACCCGCAGATTTGGAAACACCCCTAAGACAAGGTTATTTCACAAATTATACGAGGGCACAAGTAATTTCCTGGTATGAAAATCAGTTTAACCATTCAAGTTTTTTGGGTTTAAAATTGTCTACATTTCTTCTTAACTACCCACCGGAGGATGCACAGACACTAATTCGGGACCAAACGAGCAGTACCTTCTTGCAACAACTGGTCCATCCTTTTAGAGAAAGTATGTACATTAACGGTTTTGAGCCTCCAAGTTACAATAACGAACCTATTTTTTTTGTTGGTGGAAAACATTGGACCCAGAAAATTATTATCCGTTTTGTACCTACTCCAATTTGGACTAGGCTAGCGGTATTTGCCGGTACCGCAACTTTTATTGTGATCCTTTATATTGAGTGGTCAAAATCGTTAAGAAATAAAAAGTCATGAGAAAGCTATTGTCACTGTCCGAGAAAATATCAAAATACTTAATTGCAGCGATTCTCATCATAGTACCGCTTTTGCCGAAATTTCCGCTCATAAACGTTCCCGGAACTTATGTGGCGATTAGATTTGAGGATTTAATTCTGTTAATTGCCGCAATATCTTTAGTACCAAAAATAGTAACTGACTTTAAAAGCTTATTGCGCGATCCGATTGTAATGGCGGTGATAATATTTTTAGCGGTAGGGCTTCTTTCCCTGACTGCGGGCATTCTTATTACCCAGACTGTCACATTCAGTCTGGCAATACTCAATTGGGCAAGACGCATTGAGTATATGACGCCGTTTTTTGTGGCTTACCTCCTTATACCTAAGGAAAATCTTCAAGAGAACTTGGAGTTCTTTCTCAAAATTTTGCTGATAGTGGTCTTTATCGCCTTTATATATGGAATTGGAGAACACTATTTGCATTTTCCCGTAATAATTACCCAAAATAACGAATCTTCCAAGGGCGTGGCACTTTTTTGGACTCCGGGAAGCAACACAAACTCCACTTTTGCCGGGCAATATGATCTAGCGGCCTTTATGGTAATGACTCTTCCTATATTTTTATCCATCCTTTTTGTAATAAAAGATAAAATAGTCAGGTTAATTACACTTGTCGTTTCGGGGACGGGTTTGTGGCTTTTGATAAATTCCTTTTCAAGGATTTCTCAAGTATCTTACGTGCTGGCCGTTTCTGTACCACTTCTTATCCTCAAGAAATTTAAGGGTCTTGCAGTCGTTTTAATAATAAGTTTGTTCTTTATGGTGAGGTCATCCGGTCTTGATATGCGGTTTGCAAGTGCAGTACATGTAATATATGAACACATTACAGCAACCAAAACTGTTAGCTACATTGAAGGGCGGTTCATCGCTTCAGCGCAAGGTATAACCCCGAGTTTGACCCCTGTGCCTGTTTCAACTCCAATACCTGTTCTAAGCGACGTATCAATTGCCATTCGGTTAAATGTTGAATGGCCAAGGGCTTTCAGGGCTATCATAACAAACCCGCTTTTGGGGACGGGTTATTCTTCAATCGGGTTGGCAACAGACAATGATTACTTAAGAATGCTGGGTGAGACAGGACTGTTGGGCCTTCTGGCATTTGCACTCATATTTTTTAGAATTGGAAAGATTTTTGTTAAAGCATTTCCTCTGAGGGAAAAATTAACTGGGTTAGAACTATCCTTTATTGCCGGTATGGTAGGAGCTGTTATTGGGACTTTTGTTATTGCAACCTTTATAGACCTTTTTGAAGCTTCGAAATTTGCCACAATATTCTGGCTTCTCTTGGGATTCTCCGTGAATCTAATTAAAAGTAAAGAATATGCAAAGTAAAATTACTCAGTTTCTGAAATCAAAATTGTTTGAGTATATTTTGTTATCTTTAATTTTGGTTTTGGGCTTTGTTGTGAGGCTTTATAAAATAAATAACCCAGTGGCAGATTGGCATAGTTGGAGACAAGCGGATACCGCCTCGGTAAGTAGGGTTTATGTGCAGCAGGGAATAAATCTTCTTATTCCTAGGTTTCATGATATTTCAAGTATCCAAACTGGAATTTTAAATCTAAAAGGTTACAGAATGGTTGAATTTCCTTTTTACAATGCACTAAATGCAATCCTTGCCGTTAATTTTAAATCGATTTCACTTGAAGTTTGGGCCAGATTAATAACTATTTCAACAGCCCTCGTCACTTCCTTTTTCCTTTATTTGATCGGTAAAAAAGTAATTAATAAATGGGGCGGAATATTGAGCGCATTCTTTTATCTTTTTATTCCTTATAACATTTATTTCACCAGGGTTATTTTACCCGACCCCATGGGTGTAATGTTCGGGGTTATATCACTTTGGGCATTTCTTGAATTTGCGGGAAACGGAAAGAAATTATTACTTATTATTTCCGGCATTTTCTTCGGATGCGCGATGCTTATTAAACCCTACCTTGGATTTTATCTTTTTCCGATTGCCTACCTTGCACTTAAGAAATATGGTTTGAGAAAGTTTTTAAAGGACAAAAAGGTTATTCTTGGAACTTTGATGTTTTCGGTATTAGCTTTTGTTCCCTTTTTTCTCTGGCGTTGGTGGGAATCGAAGTTTCCAGCCGGAATTCCTTTTTATTTGTGGGCCTTTAACGGAGATCTTATTCGTTTTAAGCCTTCCTGGTGGTATTGGATTTTTGGTGAACGATTGGGGCAACTAATATTAGGCTCACTCGGAGTAATCCCATTCATTTTTGGAATTTTTAATACCAAAGTAAAGAATTTATTTATACATTGGTTTCTTTTGGGAGATCTTATCTATGTAATAGTGGTGGCAGACGCTAACGTTATGCATGATTACTATCAAATATTAACTATTCCCGCGATCGCCTTGGCACTTGCCGCCGGATCGGTTTTTCTTTGGACCCAAACGAATTTTAATAAATTCTTGGCAAGAATTGTTCTCGTTATTTCGGTTGGGGTAATGCTAATAACCGGTTGGAATCAGATATCAGGCGACTATCAAATTAATCACCCCGAGATTATCGAAGCCGGAAAAGAAGTAGATAAAATTACTCCTAAAAACGCGTTGATACTTGCTCCTTATGACGGAGATACTTCATTTCTTTACCAGACTGACCGTTGGGGATGGCCGGCTCTAGACAATTCAATTGATAATATTATTAAGGAAGGTGCGAGCTATTATGTTTCTGTTGATTTAACAAGTTCAGATACCTTGATGATCGAATCGCGTTTCAAAACAGTTGAAAAAACGGATAAATACATAATTATTGACCTTCTTAAGCCGCAACCTACCAAAACCAAATGAAAATTTTGATGCTCACTCCGTATTTACCTTTTCCCGATTCCTCGGGAGGGCAAATACGCTCATACAATTTGATCAAGGATTTAAGCAAAAAACATGAGATTATACTTTTTTCTTTAATCAAGGACGACTCTGAAAGAAGATTTATTCCGGAGTTAACCAGGTATTGTTCTAAGGTTGAAGTATTCAAGCGATCCAAATCCCCCTGGACCCTGAGAAACATACTGTTAACAGGTTTCGGCCCTTTCCCTTTTTTGGTTATTCGCAATCTTTCACCCCAGGAGAGCAAAGCTGTTGAAGAAGAGATAAAAAACGTTCATTACGATCTCATCCACGCAGAGACTTTTTATGTAATGCCCCACATTCCAGAAACTAAGATTCCCATTCTGTTGGTTGAACAGACAATAGAGTATCTGGTTTATAAACACTACGTTGAGGGATCCGGAAATTTTTTGATCAAATGGCTTCTTTCAATTGATGTTGCCAAGCTAAAATACTGGGAGACTAGGTTTTGGAAAAAGGCCGATAGGGTTGTTGCTGTTTCGGAATCTGACAAGAAGGAAATGCTAAAACTTGTACCCGGGCTTGAGGTGAATTTGGTACCGAACGGAGTTAATCTCGATTTTTTTGACGAGAAAAAATCCTGGTCATCAAAAAATCCAAGAGTTCTTTTTATAGCTAATTTCAAGTGGCTTCAGAATGTTGAGGCGGCAGAACTTCTTCTTGATGAAGTCTTTCCGCTGATTCGTGCAAAAAAATCTGATGTAAAACTTTGGATTGTAGGTCAACATATTCCCTATGAAATAATGGAACGTAGATCTTCGGACATAATAATAGACGATTTAAAAGAGGATGATCAGGAAGGAATACGAAAGGCTTATCGTGAATCCGCTGTTTTTGCCTCTCCTTTGAAAGGTCCTGGAGGAACTCGTTTGAAACATTTGGCTGCCATGGCAGCAAGACTACCACTCGTAACAACTTCTGTTGGTGCTGAAGGCCTGGAGGCGGTTGACGGAAAAGAGGTAATAATCAGGAATAACCCTAAAGGAATGGCAGAGGCTGTCTTGGATGTGTTAGGCAACAAAAAAATGGCGGAGCAAATTGCAAAAAACGCAAGGAAGCTTGTTGAGGAAAAATTCAGTTGGTATCAAATGGGCGATTATTTGGACAGAATTTATGAAAAAACGCGGATTTTAAAATGAAAATTCTCATCGACGGTCGTTTATATGGATTAGAGAATGCAGGGCTCGGCAGATATTTAATTAATCTGGTTGATGAATTGTCGAGACTTGATGCCAAAAATGAGTATGTTTTACTCCTGCGAAAGAAATATTTTGAAAACCTAAGCTTGCCGTCCAACTGGAAAAAAATACTTGCGGACTTCCGTCATTATAGCCTGGCTGAGCAAATCAAACTTCCGGGTATAATTAAAAAACAAGGTCCGGATCTGGTACATTTTCCTCACTTTAACGTTCCAATCTTTTACCGCGGTCAGTTTGTAGTTACTATTCACGACACATTAATGCACGATAGTGTTGGACCTATGGCAACTACACTACCAGTGCCATTATATTTGATTAAAAGATTGGGTTATCGACTGGTTTTTGATAATGCGGTCAAAAGATCCAGGGCTATTTTTGTTCCTTCCGAAACAGTAAAAACGGAATTGCATAAAATTTATAAGACTTCCTTAAATAAAGTTTTTGTTACTTATGAAGGCGTAGTTCCAAAAAGCTTTTCGAAACTAGCGAGTAATGAGAAAACCCCGTATTTTATATATGCAGGAAATGCATATCCACACAAAAATATTGGAAGATTAATCGAAGCGATTATACTATTGAATACCAATTCTACTCATCCCGTTCATTTGGTTATCACATCATCGAGGGGAATCTTTACCCAGAGATTAGAGGAACTTATCCGGGACCTTGGTGCAGGGGATTTTGTAAAACTTTCAGGCTTTGTGTCGGATGAAGAATTATTTTCGCTCTATAGGAATTCAATAGCCCTAGTTTTTCCTTCTCTATCTGAGGGTTTTGGGTTGCCCGGATTGGAAGCAATGGCGGCACAGACTTTAGTCGCAGCTTCCGACATACCAGTTTTTAAAGAGATATATAAAAATAACGCTGCCTATTTTGATCCCAACGATGCAAACTCTATTGAAAGGTGTTTAAGAAATATTATGAATATGAAGGCGGATTTGCGTGAAGAAAAGATAAGAACAGCAAAAGAGTTTGTAAAAAGATATTCATGGTCTAAAATGGCGAAAGAAACGTTGAAGATATATGAAGAAAGTGGCGATAGTTTACGACAGGGTCAATAAATGGGGAGGCGCTGAGCGCGTTCTTCTTGCTCTCCATGAAATTTTTCCTGATGCTCCTCTTTATACTTCAGTTTACAATTCAAAAAATGCTTCGTGGGCAAAGGTTTTTCCGGAAATTAGGACCTCCTTTTTGCAAAAGCTTCCATTTGCCCGTTCAAACCATGAATTTTTGGGGACTCTTATGCCTTTGGCTTTTGAATCATTTGACTTTTCTGGTTTTGATTTGGTAATTTCTGTAACAAGCGAAGCGGCAAAAGGAATTCGAACAAAACCAGGTACTCTTCATATTTGTTATTGTTTAACACCAACGAGGTACCTTTGGAGCCATAGAAAACTTTATTTCCAGAATCCTATAGCGGAGTTTGTTTCAAGGCCGATAGTTAATTATCTAAAAAGGTGGGACAAAGACGCCGCGCAAAAACCGGATCTTATGGTCGCAATTTCGACTGAGGTGAGGAATCGGATAAAAAACTATTATGATCGGGAGACCGAAATAATTTTTCCGCCCGCGGGAGTTTTACCACACAACCCACAAAGGAAACGGAAAGAAAAGTATTACTTACTCGTTTCAAGATTGGATTACGGGTACAAAAAAATAGATGTGGCAATTAGAGCCTTTAATAAACTTGGTTATCAATTGGTTGTTATTGGAACCGGAAGATTAGAAAGAAAATTGAGGAAAATGGCAAAAAGAAATATAAAATTTGTTGGCAAGATATCTGAAAAAGACTTGGCTGGATATTACAGTAATGCGCGAGCGCTAATTATGCCCCAAGAAGAAGATTTTGGGATAGTTTCTGTGGAGGCACAGAGTTTTGGAGTTCCCGTTATTGCTTACAACAAAGGTGGGGCAATCGATACAGTAATTCCCGAAATAACCGGAGTTTTTTTTGAGCGCCAGACGCCCGAAAGTTTAATTAACGCAATTGCTAAATTTGAAAAAATGCGGTTTGTGGTTGATAATCTATTTACAAACAGTCAAAGATTTTCAAAAGAGGTCTTTAAAAGGAGAATTCTTGACGTAATATAATATGATTCCTGTAATTATTTGCGGCGGCTTTGGAACCAAACTCTGGCCACTCAGCCGTCAGTATAAACCTAAGCCATTCCTTCCGCTCATTGGAGAAAAATCTTTGTTTCAAACTAATTACGAAAGTTTAATGACCGGATTTAAGCCCGAAGAGATCTATGTTTCCACCAACGCAGACCAAGCCGTTTTGGCTCAAGCCCAAGCTCCAGAAATTCCACAGTCCAATTACATTATCGAACCGGAAATGCGCAATCAGGGTCCGGCAACTGGTCTTATTGCAGCCTTTTTATACAAAAAAGGGCTTGCGGATGAACCATTCATGATTATTCAGGCGGATGTCTTGCGCGAACCGGCCGGCGGCTTAATAAAAATGATGATGGTTTGCGATTCGTTAGCAAGACGCGAAACAAAATATATTACTGGGGGATTAAAACCCGCCAGTTCCGTAATGGGAGTCGACTATCTGATTAAAGGGAAAAGGGTTACACCCGAAAATGAGATCGGCATCTTTGAAGTGGATAAGTTTGTCTGGAGAAGCACTAAGGAGCAGACAGATGAACTCATTAAAGAAGGTAATGCCCTAATACACACCAATCACACCTGCATGACCCCACGCAACATGTTGACGATGTTACAGAAATATAAACCAGAGTGGTATGGGCCTCTTATGAATATAGTTAACGGCGGGGATATGAAAACAGAATACCTAAAGATGCCACCGGGGCCGATTGAGGACGTCACTCAGCAGGTTTACGCTGCAGGCGAGTCGTTGGTTGTTGAGCTTCCGTTTAAATGGACTGACATAGGTACTTTTGAATCACTCGATAAATATCTAAGAGATAAGGGTTTATACAAAACCTCTGAAAACATCGTTGATCTTAACGGAAAAGATAATTTTGTTAAACTTGATGATCTGAATAAAGTTGTGGCTCTAGTGGGTGTAGATAATCTGGTTGTGGTTGATACAGGCGACGCTCTCCTCGTTTGCCGAAAGGACCAATCGGGTCAGGTTGGAGAAGCACTTAAAGAAGTAATAAAGAGAAAATTGGCTCTAACCTAGTCTTTTTATGTTTTACGATTTTATCAAAAGAACAATGGACATTATTCTGTCCATTGTTTTAATTATTCTATTTTCCCCAATAATGTTACTAACTGCAATTATTATTAAACTTACTTCCCCCGGTCCTGCTTTGGTTGAAAAATCAAATTCTCACATGATGCGTATAGGTAAACACGGAAAAATTTTCAGACTTTATAAATTCCGTTCAATGCCAGTTAACTCCGATTATCTTATAACCCAGGACCCGCGATTTAAAAAGCTTTATAACGAGTGGAGGCGCTCAAATTTTAAGTTATATGAAGACCCCAGAGTTACTAAATTCGGTAAATTTATCAGGAAATATTCAATTGATGAAATGCCACAGCTTTTTAACGTTTTAAAAGGCCAAATGAGTTTAGTCGGGCCAAGACCGTATCACGTTCATGAAATTATTGAACAACAAAAGAGATATCCCGGAACGGAAAAATTTGTAAAAATGACGCAAACGGTTAAGCCCGGAATTACCGGATTTTGGCAGGTGACAGGAAGAAGCAATATAAATTTTGATAAACGAATAGAGATGGATGCTAATTACGCCCGCAAAAAGTCAATATTAATGGACCTTTGGATAATACTCAAAACCCCGTTTGCGATGATTAGCGGTGTCGGCGCTATCTAATTTGTTGTATTATTTATAATATGCAAGATTCTGGTGCGCCTTTGCCAAAAATTGTTTTAGAAGACGACTCCGTCGGCAAAACCTCTGATGATTCGATTTTAATTCCTAAAATGGGAGTCCCTGTTGATGACCCACCCGCTAAAGTTCCTACACTCAAGGAAGTTACACAAAAAGACCTGCCCAATAAGCGTGGGCGATCTGGAATGATTTTACTGGGTGTATTAGGACTCGTAGTTTTGTTTTTAGTTTACAATTTGATTGCGGGGCTTTTCGTTTATCAAAAAAGTTTGAAATTAGTTTCTGACGTCAGAACTCTTTATACTGATGCTAATTCTCAGGATTTGGGCAAAATTAAGACAGGAATTGATAATACAAAGAATTCATTAAGCGGGGTTGCCACTGTATATAAACTTATCGGATGGGAAAAATTTTTACCGTTTGCCGGCGGGTACATTAGTGATGCAGGTCACGCGATTAAAGCTGGTCAAGCGGGATTAAACGCAGGGGAAACAGTCTTAACAACGATTCAGCCCTACTCCGACCTTTTAGGCTTTAAGGATAGTTCCAGTAATGTTTTGGCTGCAAAAACCGGTGCACAAACAACTCAGGACAGAATAACTTTTGTGGTTAGTACAATTCCGAGTCTTCTTCCTAAAATCGATGAGATATCTACCGAAGTTAAAACGGTTCAAGATGAGGTCTCTCAAATTAATCCGGATAGGTATCCCGAAAATTTTAAGGGAAAACCTGTTCGATCTGAAATACAAAGTGGACAGGATTTAGTGAGTGAAGTTGCGACATTTATTGTTAATGGTAAGCCTTTCATTCAATCTGCCCCATATCTTTTGGGGATGGATGCACCTCGGACTTACTTTGTACTTTTCCAGAATGATAAAGAGCTTCGTCCAACGGGTGGATTTATGACGGCGTACGCAATCATGAAGGTTGATAAAGCTAAATTTACGCCTGTTTTGAGTGGTGATATTTATTCACTGGATGCTGTTTATAAACCCTCTATCCCCGCTCCTGCACCAATTGTCACTTATATAAAAGGTCCTTACGTGTTGTCGCCAAACTGGAGACTTAGAGATATGAATTGGTCACCGGATTTTGCCACCAGCATGCAAACCCTGATCCCCGCAGCCCAACAAGCGGGTATAGGAAAAATTGATGGTGTGATTGCTGTTGATACTCAACTTTTGGTAAATTTGTTAAACGTGACAGGACCAATCGGGGTTCCAGGTTTTGGAAATTTCAGTACGGCAATCAATTCACAGTGTAACTGTGCCGACGTCATTTACCAACTTGAGTCCTTTGCCGATATTGAGGGAGCTGTTATTTGGAGTCCTACGACGGGGAAGATTATTTCTGCCCCCCCGAACTATAACAACAGAAAAGCTATCATTGGCCCCTTAATGAACTCAATTATGGCAAACGCCTTGGGACTGCCAAAAAACAAACTTTCGGGACTGGTTCAGGCCGTGTTTACGTCATTGATTCAAAAACACGTGCTTTTTTATATGCTTGATCAGAATACTGAAACTGCGGTTTCGGATTTTGGTGTGGGGGGAAGAATTAACCAGGATTTTCAGGGGGATTATCTGGCGGTCAACGATGCCAATCTGGGGGGAAGAAAATCTAACCTTTATGCCTATGAACAGGTTGAACAGGATATCAATGTTGCCGGAGACGGAAGCGTGACCAAAACGGTTACCATAACTTATCAAAACCCTCAGAGTCAAGACGGCTGGCTTAATTCAGTTTTGCCAAACTGGGTTAGAGTTTATGTTCCAAGCGGCAGCCAGTTAATTTCCTCATCCGGCTTAGAAGCAAAACAAGATCCTTACACCGACTTGGGTAAAACAGTTTTTGCCGGTTTTTTCCAGCTTCGGCCCCAGGGAGTTTCTAAGGTTACATTCGAATACAAATTGCCCTTTAAAGTATCGAAAGAATACGATCTCCTCATGCAGAAGCAACCGGGAACCGATGGATTTTTGTATACTGTAAACGTTGGTAAAAATTCACAGGAATTTTATTTGAAGACAGACAAAGAGTTAAAGATTGCAATTTAGATGAAGCCCCGCACATATACCTCTGAAGGAATAATTCTTGCCAGAAAAAATTACGGTGAAGCCGACAGAATTATCTCTGTTTTTAGCAAGGACCAGGGAAGGGTCTCGATGATGGCTAAAGGAGCAAGGCGACCGAAAAGCCGGAAAAGGGGCCATATAGAAGTTTTTAATAGGGTTAGATTCCAAGCGATTACAGGAAGAGGACTAGATATAATGACCGAGGCTGAAGTAATTGATGATTTTAAACAAATCAGGACAAGTCTTAAAAAGATTTCACTTGCTTATTATTTGGCGGAGGTTATCGGAAGAATTACACACGAAGGTGAGGGCAATGCCGGAGTGTATGATTTGCTTTTGGATTCTCTTGAAAAACTAAAAACGGCAAAAATGCTTAAAAAACTCCGTTTGGATTTTCTTAAGGAATTGTTGATTATCTTGGGATATTGGCCGAAAGATAAAACATTAATTGATCCTGACAAAACACTTGAGGAAGTTATTGAAAGACAAATTTATTCTAAAAGGGTGGGAAAGCAGATTGCTATTTGATTAAGATAGAAAGTTTATAAAAAGGAAAATAATTATACTAATAATAACTATTGTTCCTCCGGGAGCCAAATTAAAATAGAAGGAAAGAATAATACCTGTAATTATTGAAAAGACAGATATGCCTTGAGCGATTAATATGGTGGGGATAAAGGATTTACGTAATTGAAGTGCCGATATAACTGGAATTACTATAAGGGCTGAGATAAGTAGAATTCCTACTATTGGAATAGCAAGAGAAATCGTAACAGCAGAAAGAATTATAAAAATTGTATTTACAGCTTGTGTGTTAATTCCGGAAACGAAAGCAGAATCTTCATCAAAAGTAGTGAACAGAAGCTCCTTATATAAAATTATTACCGCCACAAGAACTATCACTCCAAGTGTTGCAACCGTATAAATGTCGCTGTTTGTGACAGTGGCTATACTTCCGAATAAGAAGTTGAAAAGAGACGTATTAAAACCATGGGAAAGTCCGATTAGGACTACAGCGAGTGCGAGGCTTCCCGAAAGGAAAAGAGCCAGAGCACTTTCTCCGTAAACTTTTTTAGAAAGCCTAAGTTTTTCTATAAATATTGATGAAATTGTAGTTACTCCGATGGCGGTTAGGAGAGGGTTAAGGCTTAAAAGAAGTCCAAGTGCGATTCCTGCCAGAGAAACGTGCGAAAGGGTGTCTGCGATGAGTGAGTAGCGTCTGAGAACCAAAAAAATGCCAATGACGGGAGCTACAGTTGCAATTACTATTCCTGCGACCATTCCTCTGACTATAAAATCGTACTGAAAAAGGTTAAGCATATTATTTGCGGGTTATAAACTTGAATTCTTTGGAATATAGTTTGCCCAGATGCTCTTCTTTAATGAATTCCTTGGAGAGACCGTAAAAAACTATTTGTTGATTTAGACATGCTATTTCGGTTACTTCTTCCGCAACAACGTCAACATCGTGGGAAATCAGAATTAATGTGATTCCAAGATCTTGATTAAGTTTTTTAAGGATTTTATAGAATTCTTCTTGTGTGGCCTCATCAACACCGCTCGTGGGTTCATCCAAAAAAATAATTTGAGGTTCTTGGGCGAGTGCACGGGCAATAAAAGTTCTTTGTTGTTGTCCGCCGGAAAGATTTCCAATCAAACGGTTTTTAAACTCTAACATTCCGACTTTTTCAAGTGCATCGTGAATGATATCTTTATCGGTTTTTGTTAATTGTTTAAAGTAACTTCTTTTAAAGTATCTTCCCATTGCAATGACTCCTTCAACGCTAACCGGAAATCTTTGATCTATATCGGTTGCTTTTTGGGGTACGTAGGCAATATTCGGTTTTCCCATGAAATTAATTTCGCCGGATTGGATTTTAAGAAGCCCGAGTATTAGTTTAATGAGTGTTGTTTTACCTCCGCCATTGGGGCCAATAAGACCAATATAATCTCCCGGGTGTATATTTAAACTGACATCTTTAAGTACGAAATCTCCTTCATCATATTCATAGGAGATATTTTTAATTTCAATTATATTTTTGCTATGATCGGGGCTCATATTACTTGCAGTTGAGTGCAATTCTTAGATTATGAAGGTTTTGTTCCATCACAGTCAAATAATTTTGACCTTGTGCCAGAGCTTCTGGTGTTAATCCTTCAAGAGGATCGAGAACCAGAGTTTTGGCACCAATCTCGTTTGCTATTGTTTGTGAAAGCTTAGGACTTACCAAACTTTCAAAGAATATATATTTTACGTTGTTTTTTCTTGCGAAATCTGTAATTGCGGCGAGTTGTTTGATGGAAGGCTCTGCATCTGGCGAAAGGCCTGCAATCGGGACTTGTGTCAAACCGTAATCGGTAGCCAAATAACCAAAAGCAGCATGCGAAGTGATAATATCTTTTTCCTGGCAGGAAGCTAACCCGTTTTTATAATCATGGTTTAGGTTATCAAGTTCACCTAAAAGCTTATTGGCGTTTGCCGTGTAATAGTTACTATTGGACGGATCAATTTCATCAAAAGACGCAAGAATTGCGGATACTTGTTTCTTGGCAAGAGTAGGGCTAAGCCAAACATGAGGATCTGTAGAATATACTCCGTTTTCATCTACTATTTTTTGAGTAAAAAGACCTTGTCCTGCAATTAGTACTTTCGTATTTTTGCCTTTTAGATTTTCCTGAATACTATTTCCCCAAGGTTCCACAACTCCATTAAGAATTAGAAGTTTGCTTGATTCGATTTGAACAATATCTCCTGAACTGGGTTCATAATCATGAGGTTCGGCACCGGCCGGTGTGATATTAACCACATTGGCTTTGATTCCGCCAATTTGACTGGCGAAGAAATAATATGGATAAAAGGATGCAGTCACTTGCAACTTTCCGTTTGAGGCGTTACCTTTATTATTTTTTAATCCAAAATAAATTCCTATTCCTATAAGTAAAAATATTAATAATAAAGATATTGTTCTTTTCATTTATATTGACAATTTTGACAGTATCCAAAAAATTCGAGATCGTGTCTTAACACTTGGAATTTATGATTTTTCTTAATTCTTTTCTCTTCCCATCCAAGATTCTCATTGAAACTTACATCTTGTACCTTTTTACATCGGATGCAGATTAAATGATGATGGTGTTTTAAATCTTTTAGCTCATATCTTTTAGTTCCATCACCAAAGTCTGCTTCCTGAATAAATTCCTGCTTTAGTAAAAATTCAAGCTCTCTATATATTGAAGTTTTGTTCATACCTGTTTTTTTAACAATTGTCTCGGAGGCTAGGGGGGAGGAGGACTCGCAAAACATTTTTATAATTTTTGTTCTTCCAGGTGTAACCCTTTTTTTCTTAGTTTTTAGTATTTCTATAAATTTGTCAGCCGTCATATTCAAATATCATACGCAACTAAGTTGCATGTGTCAAGAGTTAGTTGTTACGAATTTGTAACTATATGATAAATTATATAAAAGGGGGTGATTATCAGTGTCTAAAATGATTAAGCAGGAATATTTAATTAACGCACCAATCGAAGAAGTTTGGGAAGCTTTGACTGAACCGAAAATCATCGATATGTGGGGTGGAGGTCCTGCAAAAATGAAGGCAGAAGAAAATTACGAATTTAGTCTTTGGGGAGGTGACATTCACGGTAAAAATATAAAGGTTGCCAAGGGAAAAACTTTGAAACAAGAGTGGTATTCCGGGAAGTGGCAAAAGCCGTCAATTGCGACGTTTAATTTAAGTGAGAAAGGTGAAAAAACAAAAGTCGAGTTAATACACAATGATGTTCCCGAAAACGAGACCAAGGACATTTCTGATGGTTGGAAAGATTACTATATGGGACCTTTGAAGAGACTTCTCGAAAAGAAGTAGACTTCAACTTTTTGCATTATTCAGGTAAAATGATGGTTACCCAAAAATGTTTGAAGTTATTTTTGATACTGAAACAAAGAAGTTTTTCGATGAAATCCAGGGATATGATGCCAGCAAACTGGGTGTATCAATAACTTCAGTTTATTGGCGTATATTGGACGAAAATTTAAAAGAGACTGAAGGGAAAATGGAGTCGTTTTGGGAAAAAGATTTCCCCGAGATGTTCAAATTATTTGAAAAGGCTGATAGGGTAATCGGTTTTAACTCCATAGGTTTTGACGTGCCGGCACTTTCTCCTTATCTTCCGGCACACTGGCCGAAGCTTAAACATTTTGATATTCTGGCTGAATTAAGGAAAATTGAAGGAAAGAGAATGTCCTTGAATTCTTTAGCTAAGGCGACTCTTGGAACAAAGAAAAATGACAATGGCGAAAATGCTGTTAAATATTGGAAGGCTGGGGATCCCGCTTCTCTTGCAAAACTAAAAAAATATTGTGAGATGGATGTTGCGATTACACGCGATATTTATGACCATGCTTTAAAAAACAAATCTCTAAAGTATATTGATTTTTGGAATGAGATTCATGAAGTAAAATTGGATTTTTCATATCCTAAAGAGAATTCTGCCGCTTTTCAGCATAGTCTTTTTTAAACATGTTAATATAAATTATGACTGTAAAGATCAACAAGGAAGAAATAAAAAAGAAGTTGTCACCGGAAGCATACAATGTTTGTTTTCTCAAAGGAACAGAACCTCCCGGAAGCGGAAAGTATTTGCACAATCATGCTAAGGGAATGTACGTTTGTGCCGTTTGTGGGCAAAAACTTTTTTCAAGTGATACAAAATACGATTCCGGTACGGGCTGGCCTTCTTTTTGGGATTTTGCGGAAAAGGGAGCGATTAAGGAACAGCAGGATTTAAGCATGGTCATGCCGAGAACTGAGGTGTTATGCTCTAACTGCGGAAGTCATTTAGGACACGTGTTTAACGACGGTCCAACAGACAAAACGGGATTGCGTTATTGTATTAACTCCCTGGCCTTGGAATTTAAGCCCAGCTAACTTTATTTTTCCGCAGCTTCTGCCGCTTCGGCATCCGCTTTTGTTTTGTGAATAGTTCCGTCCGGATGATGCGCTGGAGAGTAAATAGTATAGAGTTTCAACTCTTTTTCTTTCGAGGCATTAATTATATTGTGATAATTTCCAGCCGGAACGATTACACAATCACCTGCTCCTCCTGAAAACTTTTCATTAGATATAACGGCTTCCCAACTTCCTTCCTCGAATCTCAGGAACTGGTCATTATCAGGGTGAACTTCCATTCCAATTTCTTCACCAGGGGCCAGACACATCAATACCAACTGAGAATGCGGAGCGGTAAAAATTACATGTCTGAAATAACTATTCGCGATTGTGTCCTTTTCAAGTGTTGCTTTGAATCCTGCCATTTTTTCACCTCCTTTCAATTCATTGTATACTAAGTTTGCATGAAAATATTCGGGCAAATCATTATTATTATTCTTTTTATCCCTTTTTTTCTAATGTTTCTTATTGCACTTAATTTTAGGTTCCAGTTTTTGAGTTCTTCCTTCTGGCAGAATTCTTTTAGCTCTTCAAACACTTATTTGCAACTTTCCGAGACGATCAACAAAAATCTGATATCACAAACAATAGCCGGTGGCGGCAAAGCGAGTGATGTTGCATCACTGACCGATTTGGCATCCCCCGCCAATTTAAAAGATTTTATCATTAACAATATTAATAATGTCTTAAAATACGCAAACGGAAGCACAACCGAACTTTTTATTTATATCCCCATGGAGAAAGTTCCTAAACCGTTTATTTCTCAAAATTTTGCTAACACTTCCGATCAGGTAAAGCTAAGTGATTTTATTAAAGAATTTAATATTACCGGCATTTCCACTTCTCAGATCGAGTTGGTTTCAAAATCGGGTTTTATTAGTTGGGTTTTTTTGATTTTTACAATATTGGTCTTGGCCTTGATATTTTTCTTACTTTACCGTTCAATACCCTTTGGAAAAAAGATGTCTGTTATGGGGCTTATGCTTATTATTTCCGGGGGTGTTGCGCTAATAATATCCGGTTTGGGAGAAATTATCAGAACGGGTTGGATAGGGCTAGTAGGAAGTTCCAACGTAGGTGATTCTCTGTTCGGAATAATTGCACCCCCGCTTGTTCAGGGTTTCTTGAACCTTTGGTTCTTTTTCTCTTCGGCTGCAGTTTTGGCGGGAATTTTATTGTTTTTTGTCGAAAAACAAGGATATAATTATAAACTGAAATGAAATATTTCATAACAATCTTTGTGACAGCAGTCGTGGTTTTTTTGGGTGCTTATGTATATTTTAAAGGATTGCCTACATTTCCTTCATATAACCCGGTTCCGGTTTCCACTCAGAGCGGCGTAGTTTCAACTCTGCAGCCTACGGCAATTCCGACCGAGTCATCTTCACCCAAGGCGAGTATTTCCGCAACTCAGAAAGCCGATGAAAATATATCAATTGTTTCGGCAGTTCAGGCCGCGCTAGTTGCCGAACATGGACAGGATGCGGCGAGTCTAAATATTACCATTTCAAAAATCGAAGGAAATTATGCATCAGGAATGGCTTCGGCTCAGGGGGGTGGCGGAATTTGGTATGCAGCTCAGCTGAACGGAAAATGGATCTTGGTTTGGGACGGAAACGGACAGATAGATTGTTCGAGTCTTGCTGCCTACCCTGCTTTTCCTAAGGACTTAATACCATCTTGCTGGGATACTAATACCCAAGCAGTCGTAAATCGTTAATTATTGTTGGTATAATTTGTTATGGCTCCCGACAAATATTCGGCTACATGGGTTTCACACTCCTCAATTTCGGATTTTTTGAAATGCCCCAGATCATATTATTTGCGAAATGTTTATAAAGATCCTCTGACGGGACATAAGATGACGATAATGTCACCGCCTCTGGCGCTTGGACAAGCGGTTCATGAAGTAATCGAATCTTTGGCGGTTCTTCCGGTAGACGAAAGATTAAAAATCTCACTTGTTAAAAAATTGGACCCCGTTTGGCTAAAGATTATGGGGAAAAGGGGAGGATTTAAAACACATTCGGAAGAAATGGTTTACAGAGACCGAGCCGAACAAATGCTTATTAATTTGCAGGAGGATCCAGGTCCGATTTTGCATAAAGCAATAAAAATCAAATCCAGCATAAACCTTCCTAATTACTGGTTATCGGCGGAAGACAGCATTATTCTTTGCGGAAAGATCGATTGGTTGGAATATGACGAGGAAAATGATTCAGTCCATATAATTGATTTTAAGACAGGAAAAAACGAAGAAAAGGAAGATTCACTTCAGCTTCCGATCTATTTGCTTCTAGCTACCAATACTCAAAGTAAAAAAGTTTCGGGCGCATCATATTGGTACTTGGATAGGGATGACGGTCTTACAGAAAAGAAATTGCCGGATATTGAAGAGTCTTTTGAAAAAGTCTACACAATAGCCAGGCGGATAAAACTTGCAAGACAAATTAATCATTTTAAATGTCCCAAAGGTGGTTGTTATGCTTGCTGGCCTTACGAAAAAATTTTGAAAGGTGAGGCGGAAAAAGTTGGAGTAAGCGAGACCCGACAGGACATGTATATTCTTCCCGATTAATTCTTAAGATAACTTTTGAATTCTTTCTTTAGTTTTTGGATTTTCGGATCTATTACGAGTATGCAATATGGGGAAAGTCTGTGTTTAAAATAATAATCTTTGTGAGATGGATCCGCCGGAAAGAAATTTTTGTAAGGGACTACTTCGGTAACAATAGGATCTTTGTGATCTTTTTGTGCTTCCTTTATTGCTTTTTCTGCTGCGGCCTTTTGTTCCGCACCGTTAAAAAATATTGCCGAGCGGTATTGTGTGCCGATATCGGCACCTTGGCGGTCTAGTGTTGTTGGATCGTGGAGTTTGAAAAAAATATAAAGCAGTTGGTCCAATTTAATTATCTTTGGATCAAAGACAATTTGGATACTTTCTGCGTGACCGGTCTCTCCGGTTGAGACTTCTTCATAAGTTGGATTTTCTTTTGTGCCGCCGGAATAGCCGGGTGTAACTTTTTCAACGCCTTTAATTTGCGAGAAAATTGCCTCCGTACACCAAAAACATCCGCCTGCGAGAGTTAATGTTTCCATAATTAAATATTACTACTAATATAACTTTTTATGCCTGAAAAATTGAAGTTTCCGGCTTTTGGAACCAAAATATCCTGTCCGTCAGCACTGGTAGTTTCATTTAAAACATTGTCTGTTGTTAATTGAATTTGTGTAATCGTATATTTACCCGGGTCCCCAAAAACATTGAGAAGAGATTTGATTGTTCCGGCGTTTAGATCAGTTCTGACAATGTTGGAGAGCGTGTTGATCGTATCATCAAGTTTCCCTAACGATTTAAGCGAAATCAGTTTATTTTCGATTCCGACAAGGACTGCAAATTGCCTAAGGCTTCGTCCAAAGTCGCTGTCCCCGTGACGCGAGCGGACAAATTTTAATGCCGTAGCCCCGTCGAGACTTGCAGTACCTTTATCAAAATGCAAATGCTCGAATCTGCAAGGAAATTGTTCTTCAAGAGCCGTTCCGGAATATTTTACTTTAAGTGCGTTTATTTGATCTTCGGTTAATCCGCATATGTTATTTTCCTGCCCCGTAATCGGATAATATGGATCATCAAAAGTTTTGGGAACCTGAACAGTAATTCCTCCAAGGTCATCAATAATTTGGGTGAAACCTCCAAAATCCACAGATACAAAATAATCAATATGTTGACCGGTTATACTCTGAATTGTTGGCCCGACATTCTGAAAACCATTAATTGAACCCTCGGTATTTATTTTACGGTTTCCGGGGATCCAAAGATCTCTCGGAACCGAAATAAAAGCGGCTTTATTTGTGTTTGTATCAACATGGACGATTATCATGCTGTCCGTCAAAAGTGAACCGTCGTGTCCTGCCCCACCATAACCCAAAAAAAGTAGATTAAAAACCCCCTTAGGGTTTGTGAGAGGGGCCGGAGTTGCTTGAGAAAATGGAATTGGTGTCGGAGAAGATGAGGCCGTTGGTTTTTTTACAAAAACTTTTGAGAAAGTGAGAGTTAGATAAGTTACCGAAAATCCCAAGACAAAAACTATAACAAAAAGTAAGCCCATTAGAATTTTTTTCATCTTGAAGTTCATTATACATTAGGAATAACATGAAGTTATGAACAAATTTGTAAAATTAATTGTTTCCGTCGGGATTTGTTTATTTGCGGGTGGAATTGGCACTATTTTTACGGTTTCCGCAATTTCGGCTTGGTATGCCGCATTAGTCAAACCTTCTTTTAGTCCGCCAAATTATCTTTTTGCCCCGGTTTGGACAATTCTTTATATTTTAATGGGGATAAGCCTTTATTTGGTTTGGAAGAAGGGGGTGAAGACTAAAAAGTCCCGGGAAGCGGTTTATACCTTTTGTGTCCAGCTTTTTTTGAATGCTGTCTGGACTCCGGTTTTCTTTGGATATAAGAATATTTTTTTGGCTCTTATTATTATCATTTTGATGCTTTTCTTCATAATAAAAACAATTACCCTTTTTGCCAAAATTGACAAGAATGCGGCTTATCTTCTTTATCCGTATGCGGTATGGGTCAGCTTTGCCACAATTCTGAATTTCTCCGTTTGGATTTTGAATCGGTAAATAGTACAATTCTTGATATATGGACTTAATGGAAAAGGTTTCTTCACTGGCGAAGCGCCGTGGCTTTATTTTCCAGGGCAGTGAAATTTATGGAGGCTATCAGGGCTTTTGGGATTATGGGCCCTTGGGGGTTGAGTTAAAAAATAATATAAAGAAAGAGTGGTGGAAATATATGGTTTACTCCCGTGAAGACGTGGTAGGCATTGATGCTGCAATAATAATGAATCCTATTGTCTGGGAAAAATCCGGACATCTTAAAGCCTTCACCGACCCGATGGTTGAATGTAAAATTTGTCATAAAAGATTTAGAGCAGATGATGAAACTGCTATCAAAAATCACGAAAAGGAACATAATGGGAAAGGAAATTGGACTGAAGCCAAACAATTTAACACGCTAACTGAGGTTTTTCTTGGGGTTACAGAACCAAAAGAGAAAGCGTATCTTCGCGGAGAAATTACTCAAGGGGTTTTTGTGAATTTTAAAAATGTTGTTGATTCCACTCGGATTAAAATTCCATTCGGGATTGCACAGATCGGAAAAGCTTTCAGAAACGAAATTACACCGGGAAATTTTACTTTTCGTGATCTCGAGTTTGATCAAATGGAATTGGAATATTTTGTTAAGCCCGATGAAGCGGAAAGCAAAAAGACTTTCGAATTTTGGAAAGAAACAAGAAAGAAATGGTACACCGATTTGGGAATAGCAGAGGAAAAATTAAGATTCCGTGATCATGAGCCGGAAAAAAGAGCACACTATGCGCGGTATGCTACCGATATTGAATATAATGCACCTTTCGGCTGGAGCGAGTTTGAAGGCATTCACCATAGGGGAGACTTTGATTTGAAAAACCACGGTTTAACATATAAGGATGAAATTACGGGAGAAGAATTTACACCTTGGGTTATCGAGACTTCGGGTGGCGTTGACAGGGCGCTACTTTTTTTCCTTATTGACGCTTATGCAGAAGAAGGAGAAAGAGTGATTCTTAAACTTAACCCCAAACTATCTCCCTATAAAGTGGCTGTGTTTCCACTCCTTAAAAATAAGCCTGAATTAGTAGAAAAAGCTAAAGAAATTTATGGCAGTCTTAAGAAAGATCTTGTCGTTGCTTGGGATGACAGGGGAAACATAGGCAAGCGCTACTTCGCTCAGGATGAAATTGGTACCCCCTGGTGTGTAACAGTTGATTTCCAGTCACTTGATGATGCAACGGTCACCGTACGCGACCGTGACACTGCCAAGCAGGAGAGGGTAAGTCTTGACAAACTCTCGGAATACTTTGAAAATAAATTAATGTAATGAAAAAGCTTCTTATTATTGGTGTCGCAATAGTAGTTGTTATAATTATAGTAATTGTTTTGGCGTTGAAGACACTGGGAGGAGGTAGTTCTTCTCCAAGCGGTACACAAGTAGAAAACGTTCCTGAGCTTCCTCAATCGGAATGGCCTATTATGACCTTAATTCCTACCAGCAACCCTCAAGTCAATGGCTCGCTTGGGCACTGGCTTGACTTTAAGGTCCAAAAAATTAATGTTCCACAGGCCGCTTCAATGGATTATCTCATGATTTACAATACGACTGATGGCGGTCAGCAGGGTGTTCCGGGGACAGTCAAGCTAACCGGTACAGATATCGATAAGCAGCTTCTTTTGGGTTCGGAATCGTCGGGCAAGTACAGGTATGACGATGGTGTAGAAACCGGAAGTATGACTATTACGTTCAGAGACGCAAACGGTAAATCTGTAGGAAAACTTTCTGCAGATTTTCATTTACAGTCAGGTACTGCAACTTTAACTTCGGTTGACGGCAAATTTACTTATAGCTTAAATGTAGTGCCGAAGAATGTCTATTTTGTAACAATGTCGACTTTTGTCCAGCCTGATCCTTCGGCATATGTTGTCTGGCAGAATGGCTACGGAGTTTTTGCTTCGGACGGAAAACCTCATCCCGGTAAACTGGGACAATAATTCTTCAAATTAAGATTCTTGTGAAAATCGTGAAGAGACTCTTGACATCTCTGTGAAAATATATAAAAATGGTGTCTAGTGGTAAAAGATGGTGATTTGGTGGAGTTCCTGCCCAAGAACTTCATATGTTAATTGGATCATATTTGGGCAACTTAAGCGATGCAAGACGCGTCGCAGTACCTAAAAAATTTTTAAAAGATCTTGGAACAAACCCGGTTTTGGCCAAATGGTATGAGGATTGTTTGATTTTGGTTAGCGCTGATTTTTGGGAATTGCTTTTAAAAAGGCTTACCGGTGGGAAAGAAACTGTTAGCCTGGGGGTTCGGGATATTGAAAGATTTATCTTGGGAAGTGCGTTCGAAACGGAGCCCGACGAACAAGGCAGAATTGTCATTCCGGAGATTTTATCATCTTATGCTGCCCTTGGGAGGGATGTGATTTTTGTAGGACTAATTGATAGGGTAGAAATCTGGTCTAGGATCGCTTGGGATGAAAAGTCAATTGGTTTGGCCAAGACAACCAAAGAATTCATAGAAGAACTTAGTAAGAATGAAAAGTGACAATTTGCATGAATCGGTATTGGTTAACGAGGTAGTTGAAGCATTGCACATTGAAAAAGCCCGTAAATATATAGATTCAACAGTCGGAAACGGAGGACACACATTGGAAATATTAAAAGCAGGCGGAAGGGTTCTGGGAATTGATTTGGATCCGCAAATGCTGGCAATAGCTAAAAAGCGTCTTGGTGAGGAATGGAAATCAGATCTCAAACTTGTAAACAGTAACTTTACTCAAATCGATAAGATTGCTGAAGAAAATGGCTGGATGCCTGTTTCGGGTATCCTTTTTGACTTAGGCGTAACTAATATTCATCTTAAGGATTTGGAACGGGGATTTTCATTTGAAAACCCTGAAGCACTACTGGATATGCGGATTTCTCCCAAAACCCAGGGAGTAAAAGCGTCGGATTTACTTAATGTTTTGAGAGAGGACCAGCTTAGGAGCCTTTTTGAAGTAACACTTGATCCAGGTGCGGCCAAGTGGATAAGCGGAAGGGTTGTTCATTCTAGAGCCATTAAATCGATAAGTACCGTAAGTGACATGCTTGAAATATCGGAAGGACTACGGGCAGGTAGGAATGGCCTGAGGGAAGCAACATTACCTTTTTTGGCGCTGAGGATTGCGGTTAACAGTGAGCTAACAAACTTGGCGGAAGTTTTGCCAAAAGCTTTTGGATTGCTCGAGAAGGGCGGAAGACTGGTAGTAATTAGTTTTCATTCCAAAGAAGATGTGATCGTTAAGGATTTTTTCAAGGAAAAAACGAAAGAAGGGTCTAAATTAATCACATTCAAACCAATTCTGGCGGGGGAAGCCGAATTAATTGAAAATAGACGAGCGAGGAGCGCAAAGATGAGGATTTTACAAAAATAAATACATAGATATGAGAAAAATCGAAAGTAGAAAAACTATCAATCTAAAGAAGTACATTTTAATTGGTGTTTGTGGTATTTTGGCAATTTCGTCTGTCTTTATGACCGTTGAGACTGCAACTTCCGGGGTGGAGGTTTCTAATTTACGTGATAAAGAAGATCAACTTTCGGAGCAGAATAGAGACCTGGAAGATACACTTGTTAAATCTCTTTCAATAAGTGACCTTGAGCAAAAAAGCGTCGAGATGGGTTATATCAAACCCACCACATTGGTCTATGTTACACCGTCCCAACCGGTTGCACAGCTTCCTTGATGAGAAATTATGCTTATAAAAATACGCATACTCTCAATCCTGTTTCTTGGGCTTTTTTTGGCGCTTGTTGTTAAACTTTTTTACTGGCAGGTAATTAAGGCAGGTCAGTTATCTGATCAGGCTAGGAGTCAGTATGCTTCATCCACAGTAACATCGGCGCCGAGAGGAAATATTCTGGCATCTGACGGCAGTTTTTGGGTTGCCAGAACCCCGGCCTGGCAGGTTTTTGCTAACCCACACCAATTAATTAGTTCACCTTTTGAAATTGCTTCTACACTTGCGCCATTTTTTGTCGATGTGTCACAGGGGGAGTCTGCTCTGCAAGATGAGGAAAGCAAGTTGCAAGGACTTTTATCCAAGAACACAAGCTGGGTTGCTCTTGAATCAAAGGTGGATGACGGTACGAAAAGAAATATTGAAGCCTTAAAAATTCCCGGCATTGGTTTTGACAGTCAGGAAGCATCTTATTACCCGGAAGCTTCAGCTGCAGCTCAATTACTGGGATTTGTCGGAAAAAATTCGGACGGTTCGGATGTTGGCTATTTTGGTTTGGAAGGATATTATGATCTTCCCCTGAGCGGCAAACCCGGTTTTGTTGGGGGTGAAAAGGATGCATTGGGGTCGCCAATTTTGACCGGAGGAACGACTCAGGTTTCGGCAATTCCCGGCGTTAATCTTCAGACGAGTCTAGACAAGAGAATTCAACTAGTAGCTGAAAATGAACTGACAAATGGTATTCAAAAATACGGCGCAAAAGGGGGCAGTGTTGCCATTATGGATCCGACGAACGGAAATATCTTAGCAATGGCCAGTTTACCTTCATATGACCCTTCAAACTATTCACAGTACAATAACTCTCTGTTTAAAAATCCCGTAATTTCGGATTCTTTCGAGCCTGGTTCTATATTTAAGGTTTTAGTCATGGCGTCCGCCTTAGATGCGGGTGTTGTCACTCCAGATACACAGTGTGACATTTGCAACGGTCCACTGGAAGTTGACGGCTATTCAATAAGAACATGGAATGATGTTTATCACCCCGGAAGCACAATGGATCAGGTTATTGTGAATTCAGACAATGTTGGAATGTCATTTGTCGGTCAAAAATTAGGTGCGGATAGGCTATATGATTACCTCCAAAAGTTCGGGATTGGGAGTTTGACCGGTATTGATCTTCAGGGAGAATCTGCCCCCAAACTTAGAGAAAAGGGAACCTGGAATAATGTGGATTTGGCGACCGCAAGTTTTGGTCAAGGTGTAGCAGTAACCGGAATCGAAATGGTTAGAGCCGTTTCGGCGATTGCAAACGGTGGATATTTAGTTACTCCGAAAGTTGTTGATTCAATTCAAGGGGATGGTTGGGAACAACAAGTTAAATCCGACCCGCCCATCAGGATTATAAGTACTCAGGCTGCTCAGGAGATTACACAGATGATGGTGGATGCCGCGAACCTTGGAGAGGCAAAATGGACAAGGATCCCCGGTTTTAACGTTGCTGGGAAAACCGGGACAGCACAAATTCCGGTAGCCGGACATTACGACCCGGTAAACACAAACCACTCTTTTATTGGGTTCGCCCCGGCTGATAAACCAAAATTCGTAATGCTTGTAACACTTGAATCTCCTACCTCCTCTCCCTGGGCCGCCGAAACGGCTGCTCCTTTGTGGTACGCTATAGCAAAAGATCTTTTTCCGTATTTGGGCATACAACCGAGTCAGTGATACAATACACATTAAGCTTATGTCTAAGTTTATAGTTACGGGTGGCAAGAAGCTTAGCGGTAAAATCAAACTTTCGGGCAATAAAAATGCTGCCTTGAAGCTGATTCCTGCTGCACTGCTGGCCGATACACCCTCTGTTATTACCAATGTTCCCGATATTTCCGATATTACCGTTATGCTGGACCTCATAACGAGGTTGGGAGCTAAGGTTAAACGAGAGGATCATACAGTTACAGTTGACCCTTCAGGACTGACTTCATATGATTTGGACCCGGATCTTTCGAGTAAATTTAGAGCATCTGTAGTTTTGGCGGCGCCTCTCCTCGTCCGGTTTAACCAAGCAATAGTTACTCCTCCAGGCGGTGATCAGATAGGAGAAAGACTTTTGGAAACACATTTTGCCATGATGCAAAAAATGGGTGTTAAAATTCGACGTGAGGATGGAAGGTATTTTCTTAACTGGAAAAAACGAAATCCTACTGATATTTTTCTTGACGAACCTTCTGTAACAGCAACCGAAATGGGGCTTATGATGGCATCATCAATGCGCGCAAATATCAAGATCGATGACGCCGCTACAGAGCCGCATGTAGCGAACCTGGCAAACTTTTTGGTTAAAATGGGTGCAAAAATCGGAGGAATCGGGTCAAACGTTCTTTCCATTACTGGCGGCAAACTAAATGGAGCGGAGTATAAAGTTTGCCCGGATCATATTGAAGGCGGAACTTTTGCAATTGCGGCTGCCATAACCGGAGGTGAAGTTGAGATTGAGGATTTTCAGGTGGAGGATTGTCCAATGATCTTAAATTATCTTTCTTATATGGGAGTAAATTTTAAATCCTCCAAAAATACTTTGACTGTTTTACCATCTAAACTCGTTGCATCAAGAACAAAATTTCAAACAAGACCTTGGCCGGGGTTTCCGACGGATCTTATGAGTCCTTTCATTGTTTTGGCAACACAAACTCAAGGAACTGTCCTTTGTCATGACTGGATGTATGAGTGGAGAATGTTTTTTGTTGATGATCTGATTTCAATGGGGGCTAAAATTTTTATTGCCGATCCTCATAGGGTTATTGTAAGCGGTCCGACTCCGCTTTTGAGTGACAGACTTTTTTGCAAAGATATTAGGGCTGGGGTATCCGTAATTTTGGCCGCGTTGGCGGCATCTGGTAGAAGTGAAATTGAAAATGTCGAAGTGGTTGCGCGGGGTTATGAAAGAATTGACGAGAGATTGAAATCCCTTGGAGCCGAAATAACTGCTGAAAAAGATAACAATGGCAAATAATGAATACCGCGAGAAGATAGTGACTTTTGGCGGTAAAACCGGCCATTTTCAACTTCTGAACGGTCTAAAAAAGCTCAACGAAACCTCACTTATTACTGCAGTTGTTGGAACCTGGGACAGCGGAGGAAGCTCAGGTGTTTTAAGGACAGAGCTTGGGGTTTTACCGCCCGGAGATATACGGGCATGCCTTTTAGCCCTTATGGAAGATGATGCTCAACAGCGGGTTGCACAAAGATTATTTGACGATCGTTTGAAGGAGGTCACAGGACCTTTAAAAGGCCATTCACTTGGGAATTTAATAGGAGTCAGATTGGATCATATTTTCCATGGTCAGGATAGAGGAACGGATGCCGAACGAGCACTTTTCCGGATCAAAGGGCAAGTTTTGCCTGCAAGTTTAACCGATCTGAATTTGGTTGGAGTTACGAGAAAAGGTATCGAAATTGATGGTGAAACAAATATTGACAAGCGGAAGGAAAGGACTGATTTTAATCCCAGCGACGAAATTGTAAGGATCTATTTTGGGACTCACGCGGACAGCAATCCAAGAGTATTAGAGGCAATTTCGGCAGCGGATAAGATAGTTTTTGCACCGGGGGATTTGTTTACAAGCATTTTGCCTCACCTTCTTGTAGAAGGTGTTTCGGAAGCGATTAGGAAGTCTCATGCGAAAGTTTATTTTGTTCTTAATTTAACAACCAAAGCAGGTGAAACGGATTATTTTAAAGCCTCGGATTATGTAAAGGCGTTTTTGTTTTACCTTGGCGATAACAAACGGCTTAATTATTTAATTGCTAATAATCAGAGTTTTGAAAAAGAAATCGTTAGTTTATACAAAGAGGCGGGACAGGAAATTTTACAAATTGACGAGGATGCTTGTAAAAAACTTTCGCCTAAAGTTAAAATTATTAAAGCGAATTTGGGAGAATATTTGAAGAAAGATCACCTTTTAAGACATAATTCTAAAAGCCTGGCCCAGACGATTCTTCGAAACGGTTAGTTTACGGTTATTTTTCTCAAAATCTTTACAGACAATAACCAGTAGTTTCTTTGCAAGTGTTTTGGCTTTAGAAGAGTGCGGATAAATTCTGACTGTGGGAACCCCTTTATTGAACCAGACGATTCCAGTTAGTCTTCCGTTTTTGTTGATCAGGGTGTAAATGTACTTTCCTCTTTTTTTCCACGATAAAAACGACTTCTTACTTTTAAAACTGTCGAAATCGTGAGTCGAGGATCTTATTGTTTTGTCTCTTTTTGTGAAAGCTAGAAGCTGCCGGATTTCATCGTTTGAAATTTCTTTTAAAATGGATAATTTTGTATGTGTCTTTGCAACCGGGAGTGTTGCTATAAACCTTTTCTGATAATTTCCAGCATCAATTACTGATTTTGCATTGTATGTGACGGTGGTCCGAAGGAGCGGAAATCTGTTTTTATATTTTCCGGCCCTAACCCAAATTGTAATTGTCTTTTGCGATGTCCTTAGAGCTTTGGCTAAATTATCCGCTCGGGTACTGACTGCAAAAGTCGGTTTATCCAGCTTCATTTTGGTATAATATAGCACAGATGGTCAAAAACATAGTGGAACTTGTGCGAAATATCGGAGCTTATAAGGGGGTGACCGCAGACTCGAGACTGGTTCGGGAAGGATTCATTTTTGTGGCAGTCCCTGGCTTGACTTCAGACGGTCACGATTTTATTCCCCAAGCAGTAAAAAATGGAGCAAAAGTTGTAGTTGGAGAAAAAGAACTGCGCCTCAGCGTCAATTATATTAGAGTAGCCGATTCCAGAGATGTTTTGGGAACACTCGCGTCGGAGTTTTACGGTAAGCCCTCGCAAAAACTTAAAATAATCGGCGTGACCGGGACCAAAGGAAAAACCACGACTTGCTATTTGATATATCATATTCTGATAAAGCTTGGAAAAAAGGTAGGGCTTATAACTTCGATTGCTGCGAAAATAGGCGATAAAGAGATAAATACAGGTTTCCATGTCACAAGTCCAGACGTGGTATCTTTGCATAAACTTCTTGCCGAGATGGTTGAACTTGGTTCTGAGTTTGCAATAATAGAAGTCAGTTCACACGGAATTGAGCAGAAAAGAATTGCCGGAATAAAATTCGATGTTGCGGTATTGACGAATATTGCTCCAGAACACTTGGATTATCACAAAACTTTTGGAGAATATAAAAGGGTTAAAATGTCATTTATTAATTCCATAAAGAATAAAGTTATTGCTCCGAAAGAAACCAATATAGATATTCTTCCCGGAAAATTTAACAATTTGGATGTTGAAGCGGCCATTAAGGCCGTGGAATTTTTCGGAGTGAGCCGTAAAGACGCTTTGGAATCTTTGCATTCATTTAAACTTCCAGAGGGAAGATTAACGGAAATTAAAAATGACTTGGGGATAAAAATATTTATCGATTTTGCCCATACTCCGGAATCTCTCGAGGCCGCTTTAAAATATTTGAAAACCCAGACTTCAGGGAAACTCATTGCAGTCTTCGGCAGTGCGGGTGAAAGAGATCCGTATAAACGTCCTAAAATGGGAAAAGTTGCCTCTGAAATTGCGGACGAGTTAATTTTAACGGCTGAAGACCCGCGGAGTGAAAAGGCTGAGGACATTATTGTGCAGATAAAAAGCGGGGTTACGAAGAAAAGTGTTAAAATTTATGAGATTCTGGATAGAAATGAAGCAATTAAATTTGCCATAGAGTCTGCTAGAAAAGGTGATTTAGTGGGAATATTTGGGAAAGGACACGAAAAGTCGATGAATTTAGACGGAACTCACGAAGTTCCTTGGTCTGACCGTAAGATTGTGGAAAAATATATATGAAGAAACAAATAGTTCTTTTAGCGGCAGGAGTTTCATCAAGATTTTTTCCATTTAACGGCGCACACAAGTCGATGTTCCGCCTTTGCGGAAAACCAATAATCGGTTGGACTCTCGACGGAATTAGAAAACTTAAGGTTGACGAAGTTGTTGTTGTTGTTTCCGAAAGCGATGGTACTCTTATAGAGTATCTTAAGGAGTATAAACATCTAAATTTAAAAATTGTTTACCAAAAAGAAGCTTTGGGGATGGGAAACGCCTTGCTTTCGACAGAAGATTTTCTTGAAGAGAACTTCATTTTAGGTTTTCCTCATTTTGTAAATGAAAATATTTTCAATTCGTTTTTATTGAAATACAACGAGATACCTTCGGTTGGTTTATTGGTTGAGAAAACAGATAAACCCTGGGAATATGGAATTTTGTCCTTTGATAGGGGTCATAACCCGACGGGAATTGTTGAAAAACCTGCAAAAGGGGAAGAGCCTTCAAATGATAGGGTTTCAGGTTGCTACTTTTTGAATAAAAGATTTATGGATACCCTTCGGAATGAACCACAGAGTGAATATCAATTTGAGGCAGCTCTGGATAAATTTTTAAAAAAGGAGAAGGTTAGAGTATTTAGAAACGGCGAAGCCGTAATGCCGTTAAAATATCCGTGGGATTTATTTGCGATAAAAGATTATGTTTTGGGAAAACTACCTGCTAAAAAAACGGGTAAAGCCGAGATATCAAAGAAGTCGGTGCTAACGGGTAAAGTAATTATTGAAGACGGAGCAAGGATTCTTGATTTTGCGATAGTTGAAGGGCCTGTTTATATCGGGAAGAATTCTGTAGTTGGCGCACATTGCATTCTAAGAGAAGGATCTATCCTGGAAGAGGACACTCAGATAGAAAGATTTGTTGACTGCACCAGAAGTATAATCGAAATGGGTACTCACATTCATTCGGGTTTTGTTGGAGACTCCATTATTGGTGATTCTGTAAGAGTGGGTGCCGGTTTTATTACTGGTAATAAGAGGATTGATAGAGACTTAGTGGAAGTCAAAGTTAAAGATAAAAAAGTTTTTACCGGAAGTGATAGAATCGGAGTTTTGATTGGTGACAATGTAAAAATTGGTATAAATGTTTCAACTATGCCTGGTGTGATAATCGGTAACGACTCTATTATTGGACCATCAACGATTGTTACAAAAAATGTTCCTGGAAAAACCCGCATTTACGTAGAGCAAGAAATTGTACAAAAAAGTTTGATCCAATAAATATGAAAAATATTCATAAAATAGCTGCAATTGTTTTAGCTGCCGGAAAGGGAACGAGGATAGGTCAACATCTTCCTAAAGCACTCTACCCGATTGTGGGGAAACCCATGTTGTATTACTGCCTGGAGCTTATTAAAAAGATTCCTATTACTGACACCTATGTTGTAATTGGGTACAAAGCGACTGATGTAAAGGGCAGCATCAGAAATGAGGATGTAAATTATGTTTACCAAAAAGATCAGTTGGGCACCGCCAATGCTGCAGAACTGGCCCTGGGAAAGATAAAGGACGATGTAAAGGAAGTAATTGTCTTTAACGGCGACGATTCTGCTTTTTTTGAGGTCTCCACGATCAGGCAGTTTGTAAAAAGCCATAACGATTCATCTGCAAAATTGAGTTTTATGAGTACAGTTGTCGATTCCCCTCGAGGGCTGGGGAGAGTAATACGCAATGGAAACAAAGTTGTTCAGATTGTCGAAGAAAAAGATGCCTCTGATGAGCAGAAGCTTATCAAAGAAGTAAATGTTGGCTGCTATATTTTTGATAAAGAATGGCTACGCACGGCCATTAGAAGTGTTCCAAAAAGCTCATCGGGAGAATATTACATTACGGATTTAGTATTGATTGCCTTGCATGCAAAAGAAAAAGTGAACAACTTTTTATTGAACAATAAAGATGAATGGCGTGGAATAAATGATCAGCAGGAACTTAAAGAGGCGAATGAGAAAATGTTGGTCAGGCTTATCAAGCAAAAAGGGCCTACTGTTTTTATTCTTGATATAGACAATACACTTTTAGATACGGATGCTATTAAGAAATATGTTAGTCAGAAGTTGGTCAAAGAACTTATTAAACCAGAACTTTTGGATACTTTTTGGCAGGAATATGATCTCAGCCGCGAACGGCTGGGGTATGTTTCCATTCCTGAGTTTAGTGATTCATTTGCCGAAAGGGTTAAAAGGCCGGAATTTTCCGAGGAAATTAGAAATATGTTTTTTACAATTCCGTTTAATAAATTTGTTTTTGATGGGGTGAATGAATTTATTGAATATATAGATCCGAAAGGCGAAATAGCGATTTTGACAGACGGGGATTTAGTCTATCAGCCGATGAAGATTAAAAATTTGAAGATTTCCAAATATATCGATGAAATGTTTGTGTTTGAGCACATTGAACACAAATCCGAAGAACTTGATACCATCGGCAAAATTTATAAAGGCAGAAGAAAGATTGTTGTAGATGATAAAATTATTAATCTCGAGAGTTTCAAAAAGCAGATTTCAAATTCGATTGTTATCCATCTAAAACAGGGAGTATATAAAAACTTGAAACCGCGAGATCCGGATTTTAAACCTGATTTTACAGCGAACAACATTTCTGAGGTCACAAACTTCATTAGAACTTTGTATTAATGGATAACAGTATTCAAAAAATACATTTCATGGGAATAGGAGGAAGCGGAATGTCTGGAATTGCTAGGTTGGCAGACAAGATGGGCTATCACGTTACAGGTTGTGATTTGGAAGGAAGCACTGCGTATGCGGATAATATTTTCAAAGGCCACGACGTCAAACATTTAGACGGAGCTGATTTATTGGTGGTTACCCCTGCGGTTTTTTATCAAAACGCAAAAAATTCCGAACTTGTCGAGGGCCAAAAACGAAAAATAGCAATAACATGGCAGGAGTTTTTAGGAAAATATTTGGCAAAGGGCAAAAAGATGATTTGTGTAGCTGGAACTCACGGAAAGTCTACTACAACCGCCATGGTCGGAAAACTTCTTGCGGATGCGGCCTTGGATCCGATGGTGATTGTGGGAGCAACGGTTCACGAATGGGATGGAAATTCGCGATACGGAAATGGCGAATATTTTGTTGTCGAGGCGGATGAATTTAATAATAATTTCTTAAACTATTCCCCGGAAATAATTATTCTAAATAATATTGAGTTTGATCACCCCGATTTTTTTAAATCCGAAAAAGAAGTTTTCGAAAGTTTCAAAAAATTTGTCGGAAGACTAACCGGAATGAAAATACTAATCGTAAACGGGGATTCGGAAGGGATTAATAAATTACTTGGTTCGATTGATGATAAAAGTGATTTGAGAATTATTAAATACTCGCAAAAAAGTCAAAAATTAGGTTTTAACTTGGCAATTTCCGGAAAGCATAATATTTCAAATGCACTTGGAGTTGTTGCTCTAGGAAAACTTTTGGGAATTGATGAAAGTGTGATTAGGAAATCATTTTCCACATTTGGGGGAATTGGAAGAAGGATGGAATTAATTGCAGATAAAAAAGGAATAAAAGTTTACGATGATTATGCCCACCACCCGACTGCAATTGCCGCAACTCTTGAGGGGTTAAGAGGACTTTACCCGAATGCAAAGATCTGGGTAATTGACGAGCCGCATGGTTACGCAAGGACCGCAAAATTATTGGATAATTATAAAAATGCTTTTAAAGATGCTGATAAAGTTTTAATCGGACCAATTTTTCAGGCTAGAGATCAGAAAACTTTCGGTATGACTCCACAAATCGTTGCCGAAAAATCACATCATCCGGATGCAAAAGGATATAATTCGTTTGAAGAAATAAAAAGTATTATCAAGAAAGAAATTAATAGCGGGGATGTTATCTTAGTAATGGGGGCGGGCAAAAGTTATTTGTGGGCGAGGGAAGTAACAAAATTAATATGAAGATTCTTCAAAATAAATATTTTAAAAACCTTACAACTTTTCGAATCGGTGGAAAGATTAAATATTATGCGGAAGTGAAGGGCAAGAAAGAAATTGAGGAGATTGTTTGTTTTGCAAAGTCTAATCATTTGAAAGTTTTTATTATTGGTGGAGGGAGTGACTTTTTGGTGAGCGATAAACTTTATGATGGATTAGTAATTAAATTTACAGGAACAGGAGTATCGATTTCGGGCGATTCTATCACCGCCGAAGCGGGAATGAGTTGGGATAAGTTGGTTGAATATTCTGTAAAAAATAATTTTCAGGGAATAGAGTGTCTTTCCGGAATTCCCGGAACTGTCGGGGCGGCTCCTATTCAAAATATCGGAGCATACGGACAGGAGCTTAAAGATACTTTTGAAAGTTTAAATGCGTTTGATATCACGAAAGAAAATTTTGTTAAATTTAACAAAGAAGATTGTGGGTTTGGCTACAGGGAGAGTATTTTTAAACAGAAATCACATTGGCAGAAATATTTAATTACGGATATTACCCTGAGACTTCACAAAAATGGTAAACCGACTGTTAATTACGAATCATTGAACGGTAGAGTAAAAGAAAATCCAAGCCTTTTGGATGTCCGCAACGCGATTTTAGCAGTTCGAAAAGAACGATTGGAGGATCCTAATATAGTGGGAAATGCGGGTTCGTTTTTCAAAAATCCTATTGTCGATAAAAATAAAAAGGAGCAACTGGAGAAGGATTTTCCCGGTATTAAGATTTTTCCCTTCGGAGAAAAATATAAGGTATTTAGCGGCTTCCTTATCGAAAATGCGGGTTGGAAAGGAAAAAACCTTGGAAGTGTTGGTGTTTCACCTAAACATGCATTGATAATAATAAACAAAAGCGGAAATGCAAAAGCTAGCGATGTGATTAAACTTTCAAATAAGATTGTTGAGGATGTAGACAAGATGTTTGGATTAAGGCTTGAGCCCGAAGTCCAAATGATAAATTTTTAAAAATGGATTTTGCAAACAAAAAAATTGCGGTTTTGGGATTGGGAATTGAAGGAAAAGACGCGCTTAAGTTTCTTCTTTCCCAGGGGGCAAAAGTTACACTTTTTGATAGGAAAGAAGAGGGAGAGTTGGATTTTTCGGGAATTGAAAAGAAAGAGATTGAAATATTTACTGGAGAAAACTATTTAAGCAGGGGTTTAACCGGTTTTGATTGCATCGTCAGGTCCCCTGGGGTTTACCGCTACAGTTCCGAAATAGTAGATGCCCAAAAAGCTGGTGTTATCGTAACTTCAGCAATAAAAATATTTTTTGACAAATGTCCGGCACAAATAATTGGCGTAACGGGAACTAAAGGTAAAGGAACAACGTCAACATTAATTTGTGAGATTTTGAAAGCGGATAGACGGGATGTCTATTTGAGCGGAAACATAGGTAAACCCTATTTGGAACTATTGCCGAAATTGACTAGTGGCTCTTTGGTGATTATGGAAATGTCTTCATTTCAGCTAATCGACATGGATGTTAGCCCCCACATTGCGGTTGTACTAAATATTACGGTTGATCATCTTGATTGGCATAAAGACAGGGAAGAATATGTAAATGCAAAGAAAAATATTGTAAGTCATCAAAAACGGGGAGATTTCGCCGTTATCAACGAAGAATACGAAACCCCGAGAAGTTTTGCAGGCCTTACTAAAGGTGAAGTTGTATATTTTTCAAAAATTTCTCTTGAACAGGAGTTTAAGGAAAAATTACTTTTGCGCGGGGAACATAATCTTGAAAATATAGCTGCTGCGGTAGCCGTAGCGAAAATTCTTGAAGTTCCCAAAGAGAAAATTTTACAGGTCGTTAGATCCTTCAAGGGTTTGGAACATAGGTTGGAACTGGTTGATGAGGTTGACGGAGTTAAATATTACAACGATTCATTTGCTACAGGACCTCAACCGACAATTGCCGCAATTAAATCTTTTACCGAACCTGAAACTTTGATTTTGGGTGGGAGTGATAAGGGGTTGAATTTTCGGGAATTGAGAATGGTAATTGAGAAAAAAGAAAATGTTAAGAATCTAATTTTAATCGGTGCAATCGGTGAAAAAATCGGGGAGGGAATAATCGGGAAAAATATAATTCACTTGGGTTACGTGGCGATGCCAGAGATTGTTAAAAAATCTTATGAAGTTACTCCTAAAGGGGGAGTGGTAATACTTTCCCCTGCCGCCGCAAGTTTTGATATGTTTAAGAATTATAAAGATAGGGGAAACCAGTTTAAAAAAGCTGTACAATCCTTACTTCACAATGGAAAATGACCTCAAAGGTAGAAATAAATCTTGGGTCGAAATATCTAAAAGAGCCCTCTTTCATAATGTTGGAGTATTTCGAAAGAGTGTCGGTAAAAATGTCAAAATCGCGGCAGTTGTTAAAGCCAATGCTTATGGCCATGGATTAAAGGAGGTTGTTCCCTTATTAAAGAATAAAGTGGATGTTCTTGCGGTTGACAATATTGATGAGGGCATGTTAATTCGGCAGATTGATAAGCAAATTCCGGTTTTAATTCTTGGTTACACGACTTTAGCAAATCTTTCCGATCCTATCGAAAATGATATTTCTTTTGTTGTTTACAATATCGAATCGCTAAAGAAAATTGTTTCGCTAAAGTTGAAAAAACCTGCAAAGATTCACCTGAAGATTGAAACCGGTTTGAACCGGCAAGGTGTCCAGAGAAAGTATCTTCCCGTGTTTCTTAAATTTCTTAAAGAACATAAAAATAACTTTATGTTGGAAGGCATATATACACACTATGCAAATATTGAAGATACGCTTGACCCCAGTTTTGCAGTAAAACAACTTGCCGAGTTTAATAAGTCATTAAAAATTGTTCGGGAAGGTGGTTTTAACCCGCCCCTTATTCATACTGCAGCATCTGCGGGAACATTACTTTACTCTGAAACACATTTCTCAATGGTGAGAGTGGGTTTTGGAATGTATGGTTGGTGGATGTCGCTTGAAACGAGAGTTTCACTACTCGCTTTGAAAAGAAATCTAGTTTTAAAGCCGGTTTTGACTTGGAAAAGTTTGATTGCTCAAATCAAGCACATCGATATTGGCGAATCGGTTGGTTACGGACAGACATGGTTTGCGACAAGAAGAACAAAGATCGCGATTATTCCTGTTGGCTATTCTGACGGTTATGACAGAAAACTTTCAAATATAGGAAGAGTGATAATAAATGGACATTATGCTAACGTGATCGGTAGGGTTGCAATGAACATGATAGTTGCCGATATTACAGATATTAAAAATGTCAAACTGGAAGACGAAGTGGCACTTCTTGGTAATAAGGACGGCTTAAAGGTATCAGCTGACGAAATAGCAAAGAAAATTGGTACAATTAATTACGAGGTTGTTTCAAGAATTAACCCGCTTTTGCCTAGAATTATCGTATGAAGAAAATTAGTCCAATTGTGAAGTGGTGGGTAACGCCTATGCTCCCGGAGCATGACATTTTTGTCAGACACAATCCTATTTCTCAGTGGATTTTGCATCCGATAAAGAGGCGTATTGCAAAATTGTACTTGGAGTTACTGCAAAAATACACGGACATAAAAGTTATCGGTATAACGGGGAGCGCGGGTAAAACCACAACTAAGGAAATGCTTGTTTCGATTCTTCGACTCGATGGAAGAACTGTTTATACTTCGAAGAATATTGATTCGGTCTACAGTATTCCAAATGCCATTTTAAAAGCCTTGCCTGGAACAAAATACTTGGTATTGGAAATGGGTGTCGAGTATCCGGGAGAAATGGATTTCTATCTTTGGCTTGCAAAACCCGATGTTGGAATTATTACGAATATCTTTCCTACACACACAGAGTTTTTAGGAAGTATAGACGGAGTTTTTAAGGAGAAAAGTAAATTGGTTTTATCTCTTTCTGAAAAAGGTACGGCAGTTTTGAACTCAGATGATAAAAAGTTAAAAGGTTTATCGAAAAAGCTTGTTTCAAAAATTGTTTGGTTTGATTCCGATATAGATCTTATTAAACAGGATGCGAATACTGCATCAGCAGCCGCCGAGATCTTTGGTGTTACTGAAGAAAAAATAAATAAGGGTATTTCCAATTACAAAAGACCGCCACACAGGCTTGAACTTATAAAACACAAGTCAGGAGCCTTAATTTTAGATGATAGCTATAATAGTAATCCTTGGGCGGCTCTTTCCACACTTGAATATTTTAATAGAATTGCCAAAGGTAGAAAGATTGCCGTTTTGGGTGACATGCTTGAATTGGGAGATTACGACGAAAGCGCACACAGAGAACTTGGACGGGAAGTGGCAGAATCAAATTTTGCCCTAGTCATTGGGGTCGGAAAATCATCAAAGTTTTTAATTGACGAAATTGTGAGGAAATCCAAAAAAACCAAAACCTACTTGTTTGCTAACGTTGATGAGGCAACCTTATTATTTAAAGATTTGCTTCAAAAGGACACAGATATTTTGATTAAGGGTTCCCGGTCAATTGGTTTAGATAAACTTATTGATGCTTTAACCTAGTTCTTTCGTTTCTTTTCACAGCCTAGCATTAATCCTGCTATAATAATTTTAATTATGAATGCCCCGAACTTTATGCCGCTTGTTTTGGGTTCGATTATTTTCTCCTTTTTGATTTCCTCTGTCTTAATTGTTCCTTTTATCGATCTTCTTTACAAATTTCATTTGGTGAGGAAGCGTGAGGCTCCAAAGACCGGTAAAATTCCGCTTTTTGATAAACTTCACGATATTAAGACAGGCACACCTGTCGGGGGTGGAATTCTGATTATCATCTTGACGTCTATTCTTTTCGCAATACTTTTTCCGTTATCGGCAAGACTTGGTCTTTTTATAAGGAGTTCTTTCTCTTTAAGGCGGGAGTTGTTTGTGGTCTTCTTTACTTTCATATCCTTTGGTCTTTTGGGACTTTCAGATGATCTTCTGAAAATTTTCGGTAAACCCAGCAAAGGGATTTTCGGCCTTTGGTTTGGAATCAGACGTTGGCAAAAATTTGCTATTCAGTGGATTCTTGCTCTTTTTATAAGTTTTGTAATTTATAAATTTCTCGGTATTCATATTGTAAATATTCCTCTTGTTCATGTTGTTTATGATTTGGGAATCTGGTACGTTCCTTTTGCGGCTTTTATGATAGTTGCTTTTACCAATGCTTTTAATATTACAGACGGACTTGACGGACTTTCCGTTGGGCTTCTTATAATATGTCTTCTTACTTTTGAAATAATTGCGGCTGGAAACTTGGATACGCCGCTTTCACTTTTTATATCACTTTGGACAGGGGGACTTATTGCGTTTCTTTACTTTAATATTTGGCCTGCGAGAGTTTTTTTGGGAGACGCCGGAGCATTATCGTTCGGTGCAATGCTTGCAGTAATAGGACTTATTACCGGGAAAATTATTGCACTGGTGATTATCGGCGGAATCTTTGTTGTAGAAATCGCATCATCATTGATTCAAATATTGGGCTGGAAATTTTTGAAAAAGCCGATTCTTCCTCTTGCGCCGCTTCATCATACTTTTTTAGCGAAAGGCTGGCAGGAGCCTAAAATCGTAATGAGAGCCTGGATCATTGGCATCCTCCTTGCAATTTTTGGTCTTTGGCTAGCCACAATTTAATTTTTAAGTGAAAAATATATCAAGGTTGACGAAACAAACTAAGTCTGTTGATAGAAATTTTCTGTTCCTGGTATTGGCCTTTGTTGTCATCGGAATCATCGCTGTTGCCGATGTTTCGGCTCCACAAGCACTGAATACATATGGGGATAAATTTTATTTATTAAAACTTCAACTGGGATGGACAGGGATCGGCTTAACGGCTTTTTTTATCACCTCTAAAATTAAATATACATTTTGGGAAAAAGTTGCTACACCATTTTTTTTGATCTCTCTGATTTTTTTGTTGGTTGTCCTTTTGCCGCATTTTAGTTTTTCGGCTCTTGGCGCGCGCCGTTGGATTTCCTTGGGTCTCATTAACTTTCAACCATCCGAACTTATTAAATTTGCAATTTGCCTTTATTTAGCGAAAGTTGCCTCTCACGGGAAGGGAATCCTTTCGTACCTTGCCCCTCTTGTAGTTGTTTCTGTTTTAATTATGCTGCAGCCGGATTTAGGAACTACCTTAGTTGTGTTGGCAATTGGTCTTTCCCAAATTTTTGTTTCTGACGTAAATCTGTTTTATCTAGGTGGGGCCCTGGGTTTGGGAGCCGTGATAACTACTTTATTGGTACTTTTCTCTCCGTATAGAAAGGAAAGGCTGATGACTTTTTTGCAAATGACTGAAGACCCACTGGGAAAGTCTTATCATATTACACAAGTTCTATTGGCTTTGGGCTCCGGTGGAATTTTTGGAGTTGGACTCGGAGCGTCGCGGCAAAAATATCTTTTTCTTCCTGAAGCATCAACTGATTCTATATTTGCAGTTATTGCTGAAGAACTTGGTTTGATCGGAGCGACGGTTATTGTGATTTTGTTTGGATATTTTGTTATAAGAAGTCTGAAAATCGCCAAAAATGCACCTGATATTTTTTCAAGGGTTTTGGCAACAGGAATTGCGGCTTGGGTTGGGGGACAGGCATTTCTTAATATTGCCTCAATGGTTTCTTTGGTACCTCTGACGGGAATACCACTACCTTTTATTTCTTATGGCGGAAGCAGTTTGGTGATGATACTCGCCGCATGCGGTATACTTCTTAATATATCCAAATATGTTACGCACGAGGGAAAATAGACTTATTTTAACGGGTGGGCATGCGGCGACTACTGCTATTGCTGTTGTTGAACAAATCAAATCTGAAGGTAAGGACTGGAAGCTCTATTGGATTGGAGTTAAAAATGCCATAGAAGGGAAGAAAGTTGTTACTTTGGAATCTGAAGCTCTTCCCAGGCTCGGCGTAAGGTTTTTGCCTTTGATTACAGGGAGACTCCAAAGACGTTTTACCCTTTGGACCGTCCCCTCGCTCCTGAAAATTCCGGTTGGATTTATACAATCCTTTTACTATTTATTAAAGATTAAACCTAAGGCGATTCTGTCTTTCGGCGGTTTTGCTTCTTTTCCTGTTGTTTTTAATGCCAATCTTTTAGGCATTCCTGTTGTAATTCACGAGCAAACCTCAAGAGCCGGCAGAGCGAACTTATTATCAGCAAAATTTGCTTCTGTAATAGCAATCTCGAGAAAGGAAAGTGAAAAATACTTTCCTGGTAAGAAGCTTGTTATTACGGGGAATCCTGTAATGAAAGAAATAATCAGGGTTAAACCGAAATCGAAACCAGGGGACCCTCCCACGATTTTTGTTACTGGAGGTTCTCGTGGTTCACAAAGTATTAATGACGCAATTGAAAAAATATTGCGTGTGATTCTTTCAAAATATAGAGTAATTCATCAGACCGGCGGGCTTGATTATTTGAAATTTTCGGAAATTAAACAAAAACTTCCACAAGCTCTCAGGAATAACTATGAAGTTTTTGTTAGAGTTAACCCACTCGAAGTTTATAAAATTTATTCTAGATGTGATTTGGTTGTTGCCAGGGCTGGTGCCAACACGGTCTCCGAGATAATGGCTGTAAAAAGACCGGCGATTCTTATCCCCCTTCCTATAAGTTTTAAGGACGAGCAGACCGGAAATGCAAGTATTGCAACAGATTGGGGAATTGCCGAGATTATTCCCCAAAGTAAACTTAGTTCTAATCTGTTGCTCAGGGAAATTGAAAGGATGATCTCGAAGTACTCCAGTATTATTGGTGTAGTTAGGTTTAAGAAGAGTCCCGACCTTGATGCTTCCAAAAACCTTTTGCGATTAATTGACGAATATTTTAAGTGAAAAAAATATTAATAATAATTTGTGTTGTGTTATTTGTTGGCGCTTTAATTATTTCACCGCTATTTATCAAGATCCATGTTGATTGCAGGAGTCAATACGGTGAATGCCCTGCGGAGCTAATGGATAAGCTTTCAGGGGTAAACGGAAAAAGTCTTTTTTTTGCCAAGAATGATTTAAACAAGATTCTACGCTCAGACTTTATTGTTTCCAAGTTTTCGCTGCAATTTAAATTGCCGAATTTTTTACATGTTGATCTACTAATAAAGAAACCGGTATTCGCTGTCAAAAGTGGAATTTCAAACCAGTTTGCATTAGTGGATAAAGATGGACAGGTGCTATCAATTGGGAGCAGCACAATTTTGCCGACAGTAGATATAACCGGAGATCTCCCTAAAATTGGTGAGAAAGTTGATGCGGATACACTTTTTGCCCTCAAACTTATGGGCGGAGTTAGTGAAATGTATCAGGTGAATGAAGGTGAGATACAAAGTAATAGTTTGCTTGTTGAACTCCCTGGCCAAATCAGAGTAATATTTCCTTTAGAAGATGCAGATAGTGATCTTCTTCTTGGTTCGTTGAGGTTGATATACTTAACAATTCAAGCCGACGGGAATAAAAATCTATATAAGGAGGTTGACATGAGGTATAAGAATCCAGTATTAAGATAGTACTAAATGAGTAAAGCAAAAATTGTAGCTGCAATTGACATAGGGTCCAGTAAAATTGCCACATTAGTAGGCCAAGTTGCTGTTGATCCTGCGACTTTCGAGACGACGGTAAATGTTGTTGGTGCTGCACAGTCGGAATCTCGCGGAATTAAAAAGGGACAGATTGTTGATATAGACGAAGCGGTCGAGGCAACGATTTTATCTGTGGAGGCGGCAGAGAGGATGGCGGGTTATAATCTTGAAACAGCTTTTGTTAGTTTAGGAGGTGCACATATCCATTCTCAAAACTCTCATGGTGTAGTTGCGGTTTCAGACTCGAATGGTGAAATTACTCAAAATGACGTAGATAGAGCGGTTGAGGCGGCTTCAGCGATTTCACTTCCGACTTCCCGAGAAGTAATTTATGTTCTTCCCCGGGAATTTATTGTTGATGGGGAATCGGGTGTCAGGGACGCGGTGGGAATGAGTGGGGTGAGGCTTGAGGTTGATACCCATATTGTTTCGGCTGCTTCGGCAGCAATCAAAAACGTAAGAAAGGCAGTTAATGAAGTTGGAATTCAGATTGAAGAGCTTGTTTTTTCAGGAATTGCTTCCTCCGAGGCAGTTCTTTCCCCAACCGAAAAAGAATTGGGGTGTGTCTTGATAGATATGGGTGGTGGTACAACTTCGATAACCGCTTATGTTGATGGGTCACTGGCTTATTCGGGAGTAATACCGGTTGGGGCAAGAAATGTGACAAATGATTTAGCGATCGGATTAAGAATTTCACTTGAGGATGCAGAAAAAATAAAAATAGCCCTTTCTGATAAAAAGAAAAGAGAAAAAGACGATTCGGATGAGCTAAATTTGGAGGGATTGGGAGTAACCGAAATTAAGAAAATTTCCAAGAAAACTTTATTGGAAGGAATTATAAGGCCTCGTCTAAATGAAATCTTTACGATGGTAAGAATCGAGCTCGAAAGAGAAGGAATTGCCAACAGGATTCCGTCCGGGGCAGTGATAACTGGAGGGGGCGCAGAAACAGCCGGAGTAACGGACTCTGCTAAAAGAATGCTTTCTCTCCCGGTAAGGATCGGAGTACCCGGAAGGGTCGGAGGTCTTATCGATGATGTCATTACACCTTCCTTCGCAACCGGGGTTGGACTTTTACTATACGGTGCGAAAGCTGTGCCGACAGAGAACTTGACAAGTTTTGCAAAAAAGATAAAACTACCCTCAGTTGGAATATTCGGTAAATTGGTTGACAGCATAAAAAACCTTTTACCTTGAGTTTTTCTTCTGCCCAAGTTACAATGCTGCCACAAGTAGTGTATCCCTTTTAGAAAACCTATATGGCATTAGTAAAACCTGATTCCGCTAGAATTGCAAAAATTAAAGTTATTGGAGTGGGTGGAGGTGGCGGAAATGCTATTACATCCATGATTGATGGGGGTACGATAAGCGGTGTTGAATTCATTGCCGTTAACACCGACGCACAAGTACTTCTTAATAACAAAGCACCGACAAAACTTCAGATAGGTGAGAAACTTACAAAAGGACTTGGTGTTGGAGGAAATCCAAGTATTGGAACACAGGCGGCAGAGGAATCAGTCGAGAAGATAAAAGAACTTTTAATCGATTCAGATATGGTCTTTGTAACTGCAGGAATGGGTGGCGGAACCGGAACAGGAGCGTCACCTGTAATTGCACAACTTGCAAAAGAGGCGGGGGCGTTAACTGTTGGGGTTGTAACGAAGCCATTTGCATTTGAAGGTACAAGGAGAATGGTTGCTGCCGAAGAGGGTATCGAAAAACTTAAGGACTCTACGGATACATTGATAGTTATTCCGAACCAACGCTTAATGGACGTAATTGACAGGAAGATGACTCTTTTGGAGGCTTTTAAAGTGGTGGATTCGGTTTTAGGCCAAGGTGTCGGAGGAATTGCCGATATTATCACAACTCCGGGGCTTGTGAATGTGGATTTTGCGGACGTAAAGACAATAATGAAAGACGCGGGTTCAGCCCTGCTTGGTATCGGAACCGGAGTTGGAGAAAATAGAGCGCAAATGGCTGCAAGGGCTGCCATTTCCTCCCCGCTTCTTGACCTTTCGATTGAGGGTGCTAGAGGAGTTCTTTTCAACATTGCCGGTGGTGATGATTTGACAATGTTTGAGGTTGACGAGGCCGCGAGGATAATTTCCTCGGCTGCCGATCCTGATGCAAATGTCATTTTTGGAGCTGTAATTAAACAGGACTTGACGGATCAGGTAAAAATTACCGTTATTGCTACGGGTTTTGATGAAACACGTTCCCGTTTAGCTCAAATGAGCCAAACTCAAGTTCAAAAGCCTGTCGTTCAAGGAGTTGTAAGTGAGTCGGCTATTTCCAAGGATCAGGATACTGAAGATGAAAGTGATACTGAACCACCGAAAGGTAATGGTGGCACCTCCGGTGATGAAGACGTTTTTGGTGAAAAATTCGAAATACCCGCATTCCTCAGGAAAATTCATCAATAAAGAACCCGGCTTTTAAATTTGTGCCTTCATAGTGTAAAATGGCTGCATATGGCTGCAAGTAAGGGCTATTTTGAACCAGTTGATCTTAAAGTTCAGTTTCCGGAGCTTGAAAAAAAGCTTTTAGCTGATTGGTATAAAAAGGGTGTTGTCAAAAAGTATTTAAATAAGAATAAGAAAGCCGGAAAGTTCTTCTCTTTCCTCGACGGGCCGATTACAGCGAATAACCCAATGGGTGTTCACCACGCCTGGGGACGGACTTACAAGGATATTTGGCAGAGATATAAAAACATGCAGGGCTTCAGACAGAGGTTTCAGAACGGCTTTGATTGCCAGGGACTTTGGGTCGAGGTTGAGGTCGAAAAAGAGCTTGGGTTTAAAAATAAAAAAGACATAGAAGAATTTGGGGTTGCCAAGTTTGTTCAGCTTTGCCGCGATAGGGTTAAAAAATACTCGGGTATTCAGACTGAACAGAGTAAACGCCTGGGTTACTTTATGGATTGGGATAACTCCTATTACACCCTTAGCGACGATAACAATTATATGATTTGGCATTTTTTGAAAGTTTGTTATGATTCCGGCTGGATTTATAAAGGAAACGATGCCGTTCCGTGGTGCCCAAGGTGTGAAACAGCAATATCTCAACACGAGATGCTGACGGAGGATTACAAGGAGATTACTCATGAATCTGTGTATTTGGCCTTTCCGGTTACGGGACAGAAAGATGAATATCTACTTGTCTGGACAACGACACCCTGGACCATTCCGGCCAACATCGCGCTCGCTGTTGATGCCGATTTAGATTATTCACTAATTGAAAATGCCGGAAAGTTTTACTGGGTTGCAAAAGCGGCTAAAGACAGAGTTTTTGCAGGAGTGAAAGTAAAAGAAATTAAAAATACGAAGGGGGCGAAGCTTGTAGGGTTAAGGTACAAGGGGGCTTTTGATGACCTGCCGAAGGTTAGAGAAGTTGCATTAGGTAAGAACGACAAATTCCACACAGTAGTTGCCACGGATGATCTGATTTTGCCTGTTAATACTGAAGAAGGTACAGGAATAGTTCATACCGCCGTGTCTGCGGGTACCGAGGACTTTAATCTTGGTAAAAAACTTGGTCTTCCGATGATCCCAATTATTGAAGATGACGCATCATATATGAAAGACTTAGGATTTTTGACTGGTCTTAATGCCAAGAAAAGTCCCGGCATAATCTTGGACTATTTGAAAAAGTTGGATAATGAAGGCAAACATTTTATCTATAAGACCGAAAATTATACACACCGCTACCCTGCCTGCTGGAGATGTAAAACCGAACTTGTCTGGAAAGTTACGGATGAGTGGTATATCGCCATGGATACACCATCTAAGGTAAAGAAAAAAACACAAGAGGTTGTGATCGAAAAATGGAGCGAAGAAGAAGAACAGGTAAAGACCCCGCCAGATACAAGAACGCTTCGGGAAAGAATGAAAACAGTTGCCCAAAAAGTCAATTGGCTTCCTGTTTTCGGGCTCGACAGAGAAATGGACTGGCTGACGAATATGCATGACTGGCTCATTAGTAAGAAAAATAGATATTGGGGTTTGGCTTTACCGATCTGGGAGTGCAAGAAGTGTCACAATTTTGAAGTGATTGGTTCTAAAGACGAACTTAAGGAACGTGCCGTTGAGGGATGGAAAGAATTCAACGGCAAGACTCCCCATAAACCCCAAATCGATTCCGTAAAAATAAAATGTTCCAAGTGCGGCAATGTTGTGTCCAGGGTAGAGCCGGTAGGAAACCCGTGGCTTGATGCAGGAATAGTTCCATTTTCTACAATTAGTGAGGGTAATAAAGCCTGCGGTTTCGAAGAAACTTCCACCAAACCTTCATATTTAAGTGATAAGGAAGATTGGCAAAAATGGTTCCCCGCGGACTTTATTACCGAAAGTTTCCCGGGACAGTTCAAGAATTGGTTTTATGCAATGATAGCTATGAGTACGGTTTTGGAAGACACAAATCCATTCAAAACAGTTCTGGGATTTGGGACTCTTTTAGGAGAAGACGGACGTGTCATGCATAAAAGTTCGGGTAATATGATTGAGTTTGGCGAAGGCGCCGATAAAATTGGGGTGGATGTGATGCGCTGGATGTTTGCACGACAAAACCCGGCGGAAAATATAATCTTTAGTTATAAAGGAGGAGATGAGGTAAGAAGAAAATTTCACCTCAAACTTTGGAATGTTTATAATTTTTTTATTACTTACTCCAATCTAGATGGCTGGCGGCCTCCCAAAAACAGAAGGTCCAAACTAAGCGGACGGAATATTCTGGACGAATGGATTTTGGTAAGGCTTACTCAAACAATCACTCTGGTGACTCGGGCGCTTGATAGGTATGATGCCTTTTCGGCGAGCGGAGAAATTGAAAAATTTGTTGACGATTTGTCACTTTGGTATGTAAGGCGCTCGCGTGATAGAGTAGGGCCGTCAGCGGAAAGTACAAAGGACCGCGAAGGTTTTTATACGACAACTTATTTTGTGTTGCAGAATCTTACCAGATTAATGGCTCCTTTTACTCCGTTTATGGCAGAATCTATTTACAGGAATCTAACGAAAGAGGAATCGATTCATTTGTCCGACTGGCCCGAGTTACAGGAGGATCTTGGTACTAAAACTATCGGTTTAATAGATGAGATGCAAAAAATCCGCGAGATTGTTGAAAAAACACATGCCATCAGAAAAGAACTGGGGATTCCCGTTAGGCAGCCCCTTCTAAAGTTAGAGGTAGAGAATTTCAAATTGCAAACTTCAGAACTAACGAAACTTCTTTTGGATGAGCTGAATATAAAAGAAGTGACATTTAAGGAGGGTAAGGGGGAGATTGTGGTTAAACTTAACACAAAAATCACACCGGAGCTTAAGGAAGAAGCGGAAGTTAGAGACTTGATAAGAAAGATACAAGACGAAAGAAAGAGATTGGGGTTAGATCTTACTCAGAAGGTGAACGTCAGTTTGGATAAACTTCCGGAGAGTAAGGAACTTACTCAATGGATGATAAAAAAGGCTCAAATCTTAAATCTTAAAAAAGGTGTATTTAGAGTGATAAAATCTTCGTAAATGCGTTCATTTTTCGGTTTTTTGACAAAAGATCTATATCTTGCTCTTTCCGTCTTCTTTCTCGTCATTTTTGGTGTCGTTATGCTTAACTCTCTTTCCCCGTCTTTATTTCCACTTTATTTTGTCTATGTTGTTTTAGCTCTTCTCGCTTTCTGGTTTTTTTCACAAATAGATTTTGATATCATTTCTCTTTTCTCAAACCACTTTTATATTGTCAGTATTTTATTATTGCTTTTGACAATTATTATTGGTCGGGTGACCAGAGGAACAATCCGATGGATTCCTGTCGGACCGTTTAGTCTCCAGCCGGCCGAAATTGTCAGACCTTTTTTGCTTATTTTTTTCTCGAATTACCTTGTAAAGGGAAAAATTACGATTCCCAAACTACTGAAAGCCATAGGGCTTCTCCTTCTTCCCGTTTTTTTAATTTTTGTGCAACCGTCATTGGGTGTGGCGATACTAACGGTTGTGGGTTTTATCGGTATAATCTTGGCCAGTAAGTTTGATAAGAAATATCTTTTTATCGGAATTGGCGTTATAGTGGTTCTCATTCCGCTTTTTTGGAATTTTTTGGCACCTTATCAAAGACAACGGCTATTAAATTTTATGGAGCCGGGCAGTGATCCATTAGGAGCCGGTTACAACAGCCTTCAATCGACGATTGCTGCAGGATCGGGGGGCTTTTTCGGTACGGGTATAGGTAGGGGTTCTCAAACTCAGTTGTCATTCTTACCCGAGAAACAAACTGATTTTATTTTCGCAACGATTTCCGAAGAACTGGGTTTTCTGGGGGCAGGTCTTGTGCTTTTAGCCAGTTTTATAATTCTTCTCAGTTTAATACACTTTTTGGAACGGTCGACGTCCCCCGCGGCGAGGGCCTATATTTCCGGATTCTTCCTTATATATTTGGCACAAATTTTTGTTCATGTGGGAATGAATATGGGGATTTTGCCGATAACAGGCGTTCCTTTTCCTCTTCTTTCCGAAGGAGGGTCGTCCCTTTTGGCGACAATGATAGGTTTGGGGGTTGCTCTGGGAGCCTATAAAAAGTAATCAACAGTAGGTTATAAGCTAAAACGGAGCTTGCCACCCACACAGCCTAGTGGTAAAATACCGACATATGAAGTACGCAATTTTAAGAATTGGCGGCAAACAGTACAAAGCTATAGAAGGCAAGGAGATTCTTGTCGATAAACTTACCGATCCTAAAAAATTTGGTATTGAAGTCCTTATGGTTACGGATGGAGACAAAGTCAGTATAGGTAAACCAACCCTTAAAGATGCTTCCGTAAAAGTTAAAGTTGTAACGGAAGTAGAAAAAGGAGAAAAGGTGGAAATCTATAAATTCAAGGCCAAAAGCAGATACAAGAGACACACAGGATTTAGACCCCAATATACCAGACTGCTGGTTGAAAAAATCGGTTAGGGTATCAAACTATAACTCTCTGACCTCTTGACAACTGTGAAAACTTCCTTTATATTGTCCTGAACACATATGTCAACGCATAAAGCGGGAGGAAAAGCTTCACAACATGTTAGTCCGGCGGGTAAGAGACTTGGTGCTAAAGTTTCTGATGGGGAAAAAGTTATAAAAGGCCAAATCTTAATCCGTCAAAGAGGCACAACATTTACAAAAGGAGTCGGTGTTAAAGAAGGAAGGGATCACAGTCTTTATTCAATTTCCGACGGAAAAATAAAGATAGGTAAGAAATTAGGCAAGAAGGTTGTTTCTGTAGTTTCTAAATAAAATGGCCGAAGAAGTAATACAAATCGAGATAAATCAACTACAGCCAAATCCTCTTCAACCTCGTGGTGCCATTACTCCGGAAAGTTTAGTTGATTTGGTTGATTCAATTCGTGAACACGGTATTTTGGAGCCTTTGGTTGTTGCAAAAACTCCGGCAGGTTTTCAGATTATTGCGGGTGAGAGACGATGGCGCGCTTCAAAGTTGGCAGGGCTAACCCACGTTCCCGCAATTATTAGGGAAACATCTCCCAAAGGCATGCTCGAAATGGCCTTGGTTGAAAATGTGCAGAGAGTTGATTTGAATCCCCTTGACAGGGCAAAAGGATTTGAGCGTTTAATGAATGAGTTTGGTTTGACGACAAGCGAAATTGCGGTAAGAATTGGGAAAAGTGTTGCTTATGTCAGCAATTCCTTAAGACTATTGTCACTTCCGGACGCACTTAAGGACGGACTTCTTTCAGGTTTAATCAGTGAAGGTCATGCAAGGGCTTTGGCGGCAATTGATGACAGTAATTTGATGATTGAGGCTTATAAGATTATTCTCCGCGAGAGCGGCTCGGTAAGACGTGCAGAAGAACTTGCCAGGCGTATGAAGGTAAAATCTCAGCAAGAAACCCGAGCACCGGATACACATGTACGTATCGTTTCTGAGGAGATTGATAAAATGCAGGCGGATTTGGAAAAAGCTCTTGAAAATCAAGTAGACGGTGATGAAAGTTCAAAGAAAAATTCCGTTAAACTTATAAGATCAAGAAGAGAAACCAGAATAGTATTTATTCTCAAAGGCGGTTTGGAAGAAACAGAACAAACACTTCAAAAAATCTATAAATCCGTCACCTCTTGATTGTTTAATTAGAAATTGTACTGAGGTTTTGGAACGACTCCCGCATTGCTGACGGGCCAATAAACTATCCACGCCCGGCCACTTATGACCGGTTTGGTTATTGGGCCCCAATACCTTGAATCCGAAGAATTCGGACGGTTGTCGCCCATAACGAAGTATTCACCTTGCGGGATTTGGTATTCCTGTCCGTCGGCTAAGAACGTACCGCCTTGGGTTACAACAGTGTCTTTGAGATATGGTTCAGATAGAAGTCTATCGTTAATGTAAACTTGACCATTTTGTACCATAATTGTTTCACCCGGAAGACCAATCACCCTTTTAATATATTCGTCGGTATTGGAAACAGGAGGTGTAAAAACAACAACGTCGCCTCTTTCGGGGTTTCTAAGATAATAAGTAACTTTTTCGGTAAGAAGATATTCACCGTCGGGAAAATTTGGCATCATCGATTGGCCACTGATCTTATGAGGTCTCATGATGAGTAGGTAAACAAAGAAGAAAATTCCGACTGCGAATACGATTACTTCTAAGATATCAAGAAAGAATGTTCCAAGGTTTTTAAGCATCGGTACTTCATTATTGAATATAGCGGCTTAGCTTGCAAGTATCACATCGTGTGCGCCGTTTTCCCTAATTCCTAATGGACTAATCCTTAAGAATTTTGCTTTTTTCCAAAGTTCCGGTATGTTTCGGGCCCCGCAATAGGATAGACCGGATCTAATGTTAGCAGTCCAATTTTCGATGCTTATTTTCAGAGGACCCTTATAGGGGACAACACTCTCGACTCCTTCAATGTGATTTGTATAATCTTTTGCCAACCCCTTAAGTTTTTTGGTGTGAATCCGTTTTTCGGCTAGAGAAGTTGACGCGTTGTAAGTTTTGTACTTTAGCCCATTCATGACGATTAGTTTTCCCGGGGTTTCTTTATGTCCTGCAAACTGGCTGCCGATAACCACTGCCGAGGACCCGGCAGCTAATCCTTTAACAATGTCGCCGGAATTTTTTGTTCCGCCGTCGCAAAGTATTGTTTTGCCAAAGCGTCTGGCGGCTCTGGCCGCCTCAAGGACCGCTGTTATTTGAGGAACGCCGACACCTGTTTGAATTCTTGTTATGCAAATTGTTCCCGGTCCAACCCCTACACGGACCGAATCAGCACCTGCCTTAAAAAGTGCATAAGCAGTTTCGTAAGTACCGACCACTCCTGAAATAATATCAACCCTTTTCCCGAAGCTTCTTTTTAGTTTTGTTGTTGCTTCAATCGCCTGTGTCATTCCTCCGTGAGCGACATCAAGAGTAATTATGTCCGCTCCGGCGTTTGCAAGCATTTCTGCCCGTTCCAAATAGCCTTCTTTGCATCCGACAGCGGCGCCAACAGGCACCCCTTCCTTTTTAACCGCTTTTACCATGTCCGCCTGTTTCTCGGGAGTTTCAAATCTTGGCAAGAATCCCAGGCCACCTAGCTTTCCGAGCTCTATTGCCATCTCGACCCCCGTAACATCGGTCATGTTTATACTGATGAGTGGAATTGCTAGTCTCACGTGTGGTGAAATTTGCGTGGATAAGTCTACGTCCGACCGGCTTTGAACTTGAGATATTTGGGGGGACAGAAGAACATCATCGTAGGAAAGCGCTAGGGGAAACTTCTGATTCATATGCTGTAATGATATGAATCATTACATTTAACTCTATAGAAAAGAGTCTTTTCTGTCAACGGCTTTTTCATGATAAGTAAACACGACACTCGGCAATGGGCACAGCCTCGTGGTAAAATATAGGCAGGGTCGCGTAGCTCAGTTGGTTAGAGCGTTGCATTCACATTGCAAAGGTCCCTGGTTCGAGCCCAGGCGCGACCACTAAAAATCGTTTATAATTGATTTATGAAGAAATTTATTTTCTTTGTAGTCTGGACTTTGCTTTTATTGTTGATCCCTATTACGGCCTTGCGAGTAACTCCTTTGCACCTTGCTCTCAAGTACCCCTCAACCATTACCAATTTTCTTCAAAGAATTTTTGGTCTCGCGGCTTTTACACTCATGTTTACCCAAATACTTTTGGGAGCTTTTATGGAAAAGTTAACCGAAAAGCTCGGAGCATGGGTTTTCAGCTTTCATATTTTTGAAGGGATTTTAATTTACACACTGGCACTGCTGCATCCTCTCATTTTTATGGCTTACAATCACTTTATAGGTCAAGGGTGGAATCCTTATGCTGTATTTATAAATGTATGTTTACTTTGCCAGACGGCTACTGGTTATTACTATACGCTTGGGATGATATCTTTCTGGCTCTTGACGGTAACGGTTTTTGCAGGGTTTTTCAGAGCCTCTAGCCCTTGGATGAGACTAAATTGGAGAAAGCTGCATGTGTTTAATTATGTTGTATTTTTGATCGCGGGGTTGCACGGATTTCTTATTGGCACCGATTTCAAAGTTCAACCTTTCTTTACGATTGGCTTAATAATGTACGCAGTAATCTTGGGAGTTGTAATCTTCAAAGAAATTCCAATCCTTTTCAGAAACTTTCTTGTCTGGGTTAGAAGTTAACCTATCTTTTCTCCTGGATTTGACTGGCTGCCAGGTGGATTTGTGCTTCCACCTTGTTCTGAAGTTTCCTGGCCCCACTTTCTACTATTTTTTAACTCGTCAATACTAGGAACCCGAGTCGGCTGTAAGCCCTCTCCCGATAAACGCGGATCCTTATCCCCTTCACCTTTTCCCAATTTACTTTTTATCCACTCACCAACTGACATATAAGATCATCTTACTCTTCCTTCCTCGGAAGTCAAACCTCCGTAATTTTTATACTATGGCTACGTTGTGGAGGTGGACAGGAAAATGCAACACTTCAAGACAAATGATAAACTCCGATTATGAATTTGAATAATAAATGGAATTATATATTGGAAATTCTCCAAAATTACAAAGACTGGTATATTATATTTTTTAACCGACTTTTTAGAATTCGAACGCAAAAAGTAAATTTGCGAGATGGAACGATTTTGGTCGGAGGTTCGAGGAATTTGATAGTCGATTTGGTCCATGAGATATTTATCAAAAAGGTTTACAACCCTCCCTTTATGCGAATTAAAAATGGAGATACCGTTGTCGATATTGGTGCGAACGCAGGTGTTTTTTGTTTGTTTGCCTTGAAGTTCGGCGCGAAAAGAATTATTGCCATTGAACCATTGAAAAAGAATATTGCGCTCGTTAAAAGAAATTTTGGATTGAATAAATCAGTAGTGCCAATTATTATTGAAGCGGCGGTATCCTTCCGGAATGGAAGTGATAAATTATACCTCAACGACCTGGATTCGCAGGGATCGCTTTCTGCTGGCAAAGGTGGCAGAGAATTAAAAAAGTACATTATAGTCCGGTCTTTGACATTGGCGAGAGTATTAAGTGACTATAAAATAAAAAGGGTTGATTTTTTAAAGATTGATTGTGAAGGTGGAGAAGGTGCAATTATAAAATCAATGAACAAAAAAGGTTGGAAAAAAATAAACAGAATTGCGTTAGAATATCATGACGATATGTCAGTATTATCTCATCAACAAATCGTTAAAGTGTTAAGAAAGAGTAACTATAAAACTAAAATGTCGAAAACAGGAACACGGATAGGCTACATATATGCTTGGAGAGCATGAATATCTCAATTTGTATAACCACATTTAACGAGGAAGGTACGATTGCACCGCTTCTGGATTCTTTGATGGATCAATCAAAGAAGGCGGAGCAGATTATTATTGTTGACGGTGGTTCAACTGATAGGACCGTCGAGATTATCCGTCATTATCAACAAAAAGACAGCCGGATAAAACTTTTGGTAGAAAAGTGTTCTCGGGCTAAAGGCAGGAATTTCGGAATGGAGATTGCCAAAGGGGATGTGATTGCTATAACGGATGCCGGGTGTGTTGCCGATAAGGATTGGTTGAAGAATCTTACGGCTCCGTTTGCAACAGGTAGAGTGGATATTTCAGCCGGATTTTATAAAATGACCGGAAATTCTTATCTCCAAAAAGCAGAATCGGTATTTTTGGGGGTAACTTCGAGAAAATTCGGAATAAATTTTTTACCGTCGACCAGATCTATGGCATTTACCAAAAAAGCCTGGGAAGAAATCGGGGGATTTCCGGAAGGGAAGGGGAATTCAGCCGAGGATACGGACTTTAATTATAAAGCCGTGAAATTGGGTTTAAAGTATTCACGCGTGAAAAGTGCAGAAGTAGAGTGGGGGATGCCGGAAACCCTCAAGGGATTTTTTGGAAAGATTAGAGATTATGCAAAGTGGGATGCGAGGTACGGAATTTGGTGGCATCCAACTCAACGTCTTATGTCGCACAATATTAAGTCACTATTTATCCTTGTGAGATATGTTATTGGGCTTGCAATTTTAATTTTATCTTTTGAATATGATCTACTACTCCCCGTTCTGATAATTTTGATTTTTATTTATTTTTATTGGGCTTACAGAAAAGTTTATTTGGAGTTTGGGGATTGGAAAGTTTCTTTATGGGGTCCAGTTCTTCAGATAACTTCTGACTTTGCAGTGATAGCAGGCTTCATATCGGGTATAATCAGTTTGTAATGGGCTACTTTAAGGATGCGTTAAAAGGGATTTCCTGGATGACCGCTCTTGAGGGTCTAACCAAGGCTGTTGCGGTTCTTAAAATTGCTGTCTTAGCCCGGATTCTGACTCCTTCACAGTTTGGTTCCTACGGTATTGCCCTCCTGGTTCTGGGTTTCCTGGAAGTTATTACGGAAACAGGGATTAATGTTTTTTTGATTCAGGAAAAAGACGAAATTCAAAAATATCTTAATTCGGCCTGGGTAGTATCGATTATCAGGGGAACCTTGGTTTCGCTTTTGATTTTTCTATCGGCCCCCCTAGTTATTCATTTTTTTAATACACCTCAAGTTATTACCTTACTTTATCTGATTGCCGCGGTAGCGTTCATAAGGGGATTTATAAACCCGATGGAAGTAACTTTTCAGAAGGAATTGAAGTTTATGAAGCAATTTTTATTCCAAGGGCTTCTTTATTTAATAGATGCGGGGGTGGCGATTAGCTTGGGAATTATTACACATTCCGAAAGCGCAATGATAATAAGCATGATAGTTGCGGCGACTGTCGAGGTGATATTAAGTTTTGCAATCTTTAAGGACAGGCCACGATTAAATCTTGATAAAGAAAAGTTTCTAAAGGTGATTCATAGTGGCAAATGGGTAACGGGGGCTGGTATTTTTGCCTACATTTTTCAGAATATTGATAACGTTACGGTAGGAAAAGTTTTGGGAACAACCAGTCTTGGTTTTTATCAACAGTCATATAGCATTTCAACTTTACCCGTTTCGGGGGTTAGTGATATTTTCAGTGTCGTGATGTTCCCGGTGTTTGTGAAGATCTCCGACGACGCGAAGATTCTAAAAAAAGCATTTATACGGGCTTTTGGGGCGATTTTCTTTCTGGCCATCGTCTTTGGTGTTGTCATTTTGGGTTTTGCCCATCCGATCATTCTGGTTTTTTTGGGTCCCAAGTGGCTGTCAATTGAACCCGTCTTAAAAGTCCTGGCGGTTTTTGGAGTTCTTAAATCAATTTTGAATTCTACTTACTCTCTTTTTCTTTCTCTCAAGATGCAAAAAACAGTCATGTTATCGGAACTTTTTGGAATTGTCGGAATGGGGTTGGTAATCTATCCTTTAGTGCTGAAGTACGGAATAGTTGGTGCAGGCTATTCAACTATAATTGCCGTGATTTGTAGCTTACCTGTGATTATCGTTAATATCCAGAAAATATTTATACCCAAAGATGTCCAAAAAGCTTAACTTGATACTTCTTTTTTTGATTATCGCTGCCGGCACTTTTCTCAGAATTTATAAAATCGGCAGCAATTATTATTTTACTGGGGAACTCGGAAAAGAATTTCTGTATATTAGGCAATATGTTCAAAACGGCGGGTTGCCCCTTGTTGGTCTTCCGACTTCTCATGTGTGGCTGCGGTACGGCCCCGTTTATTATTGGATTTTGATTCCGTTGGTAAGGATATTTGGTCAATCGCCCTTTATTTTATTTTGGTTGGCGCTAACGGTGTCAATGATAGGAATATTTATTACCTATTTTGTTTTTTCCAAAATCGCCGGGCAAAAATTTGCCGTAATTTTGTCATTTTTTGTTTCTCTTTCCCCGCTTTGGATCTGGATTACGCGCTTATCGAAATTGCATACTTTTTTCTTTATTTTGATTCCTTTGGTAATATATTCACTTTATAAAATTTGGCACAAAGAGAAAAAGTATGTTTTCTGGTTGGGATTTTTTTTTGGACTGCTTTTCAGTTTTCACTTCAGCCAAATACCGCTTTTCTTGGTATTTTTTGGAGTTTTTTGGGTTAGAAGAAAAATTCTGAAAGTTTCCGATTATTTTAAATTTGTTATTGGTTTGATTTTGCCGAATATTACGATTTTAATTTACGATGCCGGTCAGAATTTTTCGATGGTTAAAAACCTTATTCTTTGGATTCCGTATAGGTTTGCGGGATTTGCAGGTTTATATCCGAAAAACAACTTCGATGTTGTTTCCGGCGGGACCACATTGCAGGCGTTCAACGAATTTTTAGGTAGAAATTTGTTTTGGGATAACCGCTTTTGGATATTGGGATCAATAATTTTTATTGTACTTTTTGCCGTTTTTGTTTTTCAAAATTATAAAAAATTTGTAAAAGATTTTTTTGTTTTTTATCTGATTTCATCTACAGTTGTTCAGTTTTTCGCACTCGTTATTCATACCAGTCCTCCGATTCACTATTTTTTGCCGGTTTTTCTGAATTTTGGATTATTATTTTCTTTTTTTGTTTGCGAATACTGGGAAAAAAGGTCTGTAAAGTTTTTAACGACTATTCTATTTATTTTAATATTTGTTGCCAGCATTCTTGGTCTAAATAACGAACACGTTAATGACGTGGATTATATTCCTCTTAAAATTCAAGAAGGCGTGGCATCGGCTATTGTCAAAGATGCAAACGGCACTCCTTTCAGTTTAATTCGGCTTGGCCCTTATGATTATTTTCCTGAAAACTACGACCAAAATTATCAGTTTTTGATTCTGACAAAAGGTGGAAAAATCGATCCATCCGCAAAAAAGAAATACATAATTTATGACGTTGGCGACGTAACTGTTGAAAGAAATGATTAATTTTAAAGTAATTATTTTAAAGGAGGAGAACATAAAAGACTTTGCATTAGCCCGGAACAGGCTTTTGGCAAAAACCAAATCCGAATGGATATTGTTTTTGGATACTGATGAAAAGTTACCTAAAAAATTGGCGGAAGAAATTGCTAAACTAGAACCCGGAAATTTTGAAGGTTTTTATATAAAAAGAAAAATTGTGTTTTTGGGTAAGGTTATCGGAGAGGATAAAGTTTTAAGATTAGCCAGGAAAAAGTCTGGCAAATGGGTGAGGAGAGTACACGAAACCTGGAAGATTAACGGTCCGGTTGGTACTTTAAAAAATTATATTATTCATAACACTGCTTACAATTTGCACAATTACATTGAAAAAATTAATAATTACTCCTCAATTCATGCTTCCGAGAATCTTAAAGAGGGAAAAAGTTCAAATCTCTTCAAAATGATTTTTTATCCTAAGGCCAAGTTTATTCAAAATATACTGGAAGGCCGTGGATATATTTTTAGTATGCTACAATCTTTTCACTCGTTTTTAGGGTGGGCTAAACAATGGGAATTACAAAAAAATTAAACTGGCATAATATTTTTTCGCTGGAAAGTTTGTTTCTTTTCCTTTTTTTGGTGGCGTTCCCTTTTGGACAAATTATCCGTTTAAATTTTTACCTTGTGGGGCTTACTATTCCTCTTCAGCCGGTAGATATTATTGTAGGTTGTGCAGGTGTTTATGCGTTAATTAAAAGGTTTTTAAAACCTGTTTTTTTTAGGTCGGTAGTTAATTTTCTTTTTGCGGCATTATTTGCGTTTGTTTTTTCCATATTTGTCTTTAAGTCTGCCGATTTGGTCTACGGATTTTTTTACTTTATTAGACTTGCGGCCTACTTCTATTTCCTGGTTTATGTCTGGAATTTTGCAAAGAGGTCCAAGGTAAACGTAAGTTTGCTGAAGGATTGTCTTTTGGGAATTTCGGTTGTTTCGGCTGTTTTTGGTTGGATTCAGTTTTTCACTTTTCCTGATATCAAACCCTTCTTTGTTTGGGGATGGGACATGCATTTGTTTAGGCTTGTGGGAACGTTTCTTGACCCGACGTTTTTAGGTCTTATTTTGGTGTTTGGGCTTGTGATATCCATATATAGGTACATTAATAAGCGGGACTGGAAAAACATTTTGATTGCGGCATTCCTTTTTGTCTCACTTGCATTTACATATTCCAGAGCAAGCTATCTGGCCTTTGCGGTTGCCATTTTGGCAATAATTTATATTGAGAAGAAGTTTAAGAAACTACTGTTATTGATTTTAGGTCTTGTTGTAATTGTTCTTCTTCTTCCTACAGCCAGAAATCACAGCATAGAGCTTTTTAGGAGTTTTTCCGTTATAGCGCGATTAGTGGATTATAGATTAACCTTAAAAATATTTTCGGCTTCCCCAGTTTTTGGGATCGGTTATGACAATATGTGCCTCGCCTACCAAAAATTTATCGGTTTTCAAGACTTTTCCTCACATTCCTGTTCCGGATCAGATTCAAGCTTGCTTTTTGTTCTGACAACAACGGGGGCTGTCGGGTTTATGATTTTTTTGGATTTGATTAGAAAAATCGGAAGTTCCCTTAGCAGGTCGGTAGAATCTAAAATTTTTATTGTTTCATTTATGGCGCTTCTTATACACAGTCTTTTTTCCAATTCCATTTTTTACCCGTGGATAATGGGTTATATCGTTATTCTGCTTGCGGTTTCACTTAAGGAGTGAAGTTAAGAGTGATGTCTTTCTCCGTAGTGTTTCCCGCCTGATCCGTGGATATTACGGCGAAAGGATTGGCTCCGCTATTTAAGGTTGTTGTGTATTGGAAATTACCGCTATCATCAACCGACACAATACGGCCGTTTATTGTGATTTGGGCACCCGCATCGGTTTTGCCCTGAATTGTAACCTGAATTTGATTGGATCCAAAGAAACCGGCTCCATCCGAGGGAGAATTTATTGTGAGATTCGGAGGTTTATTATCGAAAGTTATCTGGAAATTTTGTGTTTGCAAACTTTGATTTCCCGCTTGGTCTACTGAAATTGCGGAGAGTGAGTTAACGCCGTTTTGGAGTTGGAGATTGAAGGAAAATATTCCATCTTTATCCGCCACAGATTCTTGTGTGGTGCCGTTTAAGGTTAGCTTTACGGTCGCTCCGGGTTCAGTTGTTCCTGAAACTGAAGCGTTTTGTTGGTTAGTAAATGTGGGGAAGTTATTAAAAGTTGGAGGGGCCGGTGGAGTTGTGTCGGTTTGCTGGATAGCTTTAGACCCGCCGCGCAGGCTTGAAACAAAGACTGTAAACTTGCCTATTAATGGAATTCCGGCAAAATAAATCAGGGATAGAAATGCCACAGTTAAAACAATAAAAAATATGGCACTTCTGGTGTTTCTTTTTTCCTCCACCCCTACGAGTCTGGAATATTGACGTCTCATTTTTATTGGAGCCGAGAGTGGGGATCGAACCCACGACCTGCGGTTTACGATACCGCCGCTCTACCAACTGAGCTACCTCGGCGACAAACGTAATTATACCACCTGAGACTGAGTGCGATATAATAAGTACGTGTATATTCCTGATAGAAAAATACTGGATAAATATGCTCAGGTTTTAATTAATTTTGCTCTTGGTGGTGGATATGGTGTTAAAAAAGGCGAAGTTGTTTTTTTGCAGGTTCCCGAGGCCGCCAAGCCTCTTCTTTTTTCTTTAAGACGAGTTGTCCTTCAGGCCGGAGCGTTTCCGATCACTGAATTTATACCCGACGGTTATTCAAAAGAATTCTATGAGTGGGCAAGTGATGACCAAATAAATTTTTTCCCGAAAAAGTATATCCGCGGTGAAATTGACCAGATGGATCATGTTGTAATGATAATTGCGGATACTGACAAGTATGAGCTTAAGGGTGTGGATCCCGGGAAGATAATGAAAAGGGGGGTTGCGCAGAATTTGTATTACGAATGGCGGGATGAAAAAGAAAATCGGGGGAAATTAACTTGGACAATAGGTCTATATGGAACCCCGGCTTTGGCAAAAGACGTCGGGATGGATCTCGAAGATTATTGGGGGCAAATTATTAAAGGATGTTATTTGGACAGTTCCGATCCGATTATAAAATGGAAAGAAACATTTGGAGAAATTAAAAGACTGCGAGGAAAATTAAACAGTCTTGATATAAGAAATCTTCACATCACAGCGCCCGAGACGGATTTGGTTATCGGAATTGATAAAAATAGGACCTGGTTGGGGGGAGACGGCAGGAATATTCCCAGTTTCGAAATATTCATTAGTCCCGATAGAACAAAGACAGAAGGGTTAATATCTTTTAGCGAACCATTGTATAGATACGGAAATGTTACTCGAGACATAAAACTTGAGTTTAAGGAAGGCAGAGTTGTGAACTTTGAAGCTTCAGCCGGAAAAGAGCTTTTAGGACAAATGATTGCTACAAAAGGTGCAGATATGGTTGGGGAATTTTCATTAACCGACAACCGGTTTTCAAATATAAGTCATTTTATGGGCGAAACACTTTTTGACGAAAATATCGGTGGGAGATTCGGTAATACGCACTTAGCGCTTGGTAATGCTTATAAAGAATCGTATCCCGGGGACATACCCAGAGTTACAAAAATTGAATGGTTAAAGATGGGGTATAACGATTCCCCGGTCCATACGGATATAATTTCTACCACAGATAGAACCGTTACCGCTAAATTATCCGACGGAACGGAAATTGTTATTTATAAAAACGGCAGATTTACACTCTAGTAGCCGGTGAATTTTTCTGAACGGATCCTGTCTGAAGTGATCTTTATTTTACCAAGAACTTGTTCGATTGCATCGGTCATCGCGGGTGGCCCGCAAACCCAAAATATAGGATTTTCGGTATCATGAACAAGTTTATTTATTAAGTTTTCATCAATCCTTCCGGTTAATCCGGTCCATGGTTCTTTGGACTCTTCCGGATGACTGATTGTAATATCTACCTTGATATTGAGATGTGTCTTTGACCAATCTTCAAGTTCTTTTCTGAAAGTGATTTCTTCGGGAACTGAGTTGGAGTAAATGAGATGAATTGGGGTCGTTAAGTTTTTATCAACAACATACTTGATAATGCTTCTGAAAGGAGTTATTCCGATTCCTCCTGCGATAAAAATATTTGATTTATCGGAAGTTTCATCGAGAATAAAAGTGCCGTTTGGGCCTTCCCCTTCAATCTCGGATCCGATTGTGAGCTCATCTAATGTCTTTTTATAACCTGATTCTTCACGTATCCTTGTGGTAAGTCTCAGAATGTTTCCTTCGGTGGGCGAGGCGGAGATTGTAAAATGTCTTGTGTTTCCCCTCGGGTCAGGATATTTCATTACAGGGATTGTAAAATAGTAGTACTGTCCTGCAAACCAGTTAACGGGCTTTTCGGGTTGCCAGAAAAATGATTTAGTTCCTTTAGTTTCATCTCTTTTTTCAATAAGTTTTAGTTCCATGAGAATAATGGTAACATAATAGTAACATAAGGTGGCAATTTATTTTCCAATGCGCTTGAAGTATTCCACCTGCCGCAAACGTTTAAGCGCGTCCTCACGTTTTTTATAAGGACCACCTAAATGTTTATGCGAAAGCTTAGATATCACGTAATAACCATTTTTACGTTTTACAATCATAATTAAGTATATAACTTTAAGACAATGTTAAAAAAAGAGAAATGGTCGGATAAAGTTACAAAAAATAGTTTTGCCTTGGATCTTGAAGAAGGGGTATTCACCTGGAGTAATCCGAAAGAGATTGCAAGATCGCTCAAGGAATCGGCCGAAAACTCGGTACGACGTAAAGCCGCTCCGTTTCAATCAGCTATGAGTATGTTGAATTTTTATATTAACCGTGCGGGGAAGAACTTGCCACCAAGGCGGTTAAAAATTTTGGATGAAGCAAAAGCTGAGCTTAGAAGACTTTTCAAGAAAGAGCCATCGTGAGCGGGTAATGGGAATCGAACCCACTTCTCGTCCTTGGGAAGGACGCATTCTACCGGTGAACTATACCCGCATATCAAATACGTACGGGTACATTATATCATTCAGCGCGGCAAGACCAGCACGTTCCCTGAGAAAATCAGATTGGGATTTTTGAGATTATTTGTTTTGGCGATTTCGACCCATTTATAACCGTCACCATATGCTCTAACCGCAATTTTCCAAAGATTGTCACCTTTTACGACAGTGTAACTACTACTGGTAATCGGTTGAACCGATATAATGGTTGACACCGTCTTTGTTGAAGTAGGCTGTTTCGGAGCAACATCCGGAATTATTAATTTTTGCCCTACCTCGATAGTTTCTGTTTTAAGATTGTTTGCACTTTTTATATCTACCCAGTTGTATCCGGATCCAAAAGAGTCTTCTGCAATAGACCAAAGGGTGTCTCCTTTTACTACGACATGCTCTCTCGTGCTTGTCTGGGAAGAAGTTGCCGGAATTACCCCCGTTCCTTTATCTTTAAAATAATTAACAATTAGAATTCCCACAATAACGATAACAATCGCTCCGAGTACCATGCTGATACTTTCTTCATTTAGCTTTAACTGTTTGAGGAACTTTTTAAGATCAAATTTCAAATATATTCACCCCGATTCTTTCGGGCAGAAGTAGCCTGAATGTAAATGAAGAAGTGATTGAAGTCAAGGGGAATATTGGCGGGGTCGACGAGACTCGAACTCGCAACCTTCTCCGTGACAGGGAGACGCTCTAACCAGGTTGAGCTACGACCCCAAATTTATTACGGTGTAATTATATCAATTGGGGCTAAATTAAGCCAGTTTTTAGTAAAAAAATCTGTTGATTCGGGTGTTAGAATTCTTTTATGGAATGGATTCTCCAAATCGACACTTTGTTTGAAAGCAAAGAGAATGCCATTCGCGATTACGAGCAACTGAATCCGACGCGCAGGATAATCACTATGGGCAAGCAGGAGACTCCTGCGGAGATGGTTTTAGTTCAGGAAGGGGACACCTTAGCAAGGTATCTGCTTGCGGGAAACGAGACGATTCCAATAGACGGATATAAGTTAGGGGAATTACCCGAACGGATAAAAGATTCCGATGCGTGGCAATTTATAACTTCTAAATATGTACCTGAATCGGTACATATTTCTGAACTGGTCAGAAAACACCTTGCTAATCCCGGAGAAATTCCACCCAAGCCTTATTTTGTCTTAACGGGAGTTCCTAGATAGTAAGGCAAAACTATCGAAACCTGATATATAATAATTGCATGCCCACCCGTAAAGAGTTAACAAACCTTCAAATAGCAGAACTTCTCAGGGATGTAGCTTCTGCCTATCAATATAAAGATCAGAACAAGTATAAATTCCAGATAATTGCTTATGAAAGGGCCGCAGACGCGGTAGAGCATGCTACAAGCGAACTTAAAGACTTGTGGGACGATAAGAAGCTTGAGGAGGTTCCTGGAGTCGGTCCGGGCATCGCTGAGCATTTAGATGAACTTTTCCGTACGGGAAGATCAAAGCATTTTGGAAGCCTGATGAAAGGGATTCCTAAAGAAGCTTTTAAGTTAATGGAACTTCCGGGAATTGGTATTAAAACGGCTATGAAAATGATTAAAGAAGGTTCACAAAAGGAAGTAGACGAGAAACTCAAAGAAGTTGAAGCTAAGGAAAAGAAAGGTAAACGCCATTTATTACCTTATGCGGCAATGATTGCATCGGAGTTGATGGATTACTTAATTAAAGATAAGGCCGTAAATCGTATAGACACGCTGGGCAGTCTTAGACGTCAAGCTTCGACAATAGGAGATATAGATTTATCGGTTGCAACTGAAAATGCGCCTGAAGTTCTCGATTATTTTACTAAATATCCAAAGTCGGTTAAAACTATCGAAAAGGGGGATTATACTTCATCGATTTTGCTTCCGGGTAATGTACAAGTTGATTTGATGACTCAGCCACCAGAGTCTTACGGCTCTCTTCTTCAACATTTCACAGGTTCAAAACATCATAACATTGCCTTAAGAGAGTATGCATTGAAGAAAGGCTTGTCCTTATCGGAGCATGGAGTAAAAAATCAATCAACCGGCCAGGTTAAGAAGTTTTCCGATGAAAAAAGTTTTTATAAATTCCTCGGCCTTGATTATATTCCTCCTGAGCTTAGAGAAGATACAGGTGAAATTGAAGCTGCCCGCGAAAAAAAAATTCCAAAACTTGTTGAGTTAAAAGATATAAAAGCCGATCTTCAAATACACTCAAGTTTTGATATTGAAACCAGTCACGATCTGGGTGAAAGCAGTATGGAAGAAATAATTAGAAAAGCCGAGGAGCTTCATTATGAATATCTAGCTTTCACAGAACACAATCCCAGTCAGAAAGGTCACGACGAAAAACAAATTGTGGAAATTTTAAAAAGGAAGCGTGAAAAGATTGACGAATTAAATTACTCATTATCAAAAAAGAACACAAAATATATTCGAAGAGTGTTTAACTGCCTCGAAATTGATATTCTGCCTAACGGTAAGCTTCCAGTTCCCGACTCGGGTTTTGATCTTTTGGACTTCGCTCTCGTGTCAATTCACTCAAGTTTTGATTTAGAGCGCAGCAACATGACGAAAAGAGTTCTTTCAGCACTATCTCAGCCCAAAGCGAGAATATTCGCTCACCCGACCGCAAGGAAATTAAATGAAAGAGAAGGGGTTGAATTAAATTGGCCGGAAATTTTTGAATTTTGCCTAAAAAATGATAAATGGATTGAAATTAACTGTGATCCGATGCGATTGGATCTTCCTGATACATTGGTAAGGGAAGCGGTGAAAATTGGTGTGAAACTTACGTTCGGAACCGATGCGCATCACAAAGACGGGTTGAATAATATGATGTTTGGAGTTTCTGTGGCACGGCGTGGGTGGGCAACCGACAATGATATAATCAATACGCGAAGTTTGGTTGAATTTGAGAAATTACTGAAAGGTGGTGATTAAATTATGATTTATATTTTTTTGGGAATTATTTTAATACTTATTCTTTGGGTCGTTTCTATCTATAACTTTTTTGTTTCTACAAAAACAAGAGTCGGAGCTTCAATTCAGGAAATCGGAAATCAGCTCAAAAGACAAGCAGAACTTATACCGAATCTGGAAGCTTCTGCAAAAGGTTATCTAAAACACGAAAAAGGAATATACGATGAACTTACGGCTGCAAGACGCGCAATTTCGTCGGCAGTGGATTCAGGAAATTTAAAGAAAATGGCCGACGCAGGCAAAATGCTTTCGGATGTTTTACCTAAAATTCAGGTGGTTGTTGAAAGCAACCCTGAACTAAAAGGAGCAGAGGTTGTTACAAATTTGATGGATGAACTTAGGGATACCTCGGATAAAGTAATGTATGCCAGGCGTCTTTTAATTGATTTGACTGCCGAGTATAATGTCAGGCTGGTTTCGTTTCCAAGTAATGTAATTGCAGGAATGTTCCATTTTGAAAAACTTGTGGGGCTTGAAACACCCGCAGATGGAGCTGAGATGAAGGTGACTGAAGAGGAAATGAAAACGCCCAAAGTGAATCTGTGAAAAACATTTACGAGGTTCAAACTGCCAACAAGTGGAAAAGCGCAATAATTATTGCGCTTTTCATTGTGTTTGTTTTTGTTGCGGCTTACATTTTAACTAATGCAATAGGAATTTATCTCGGTTATCAGCCCGGAGGATTAGGTTTTGTTGGCTTGGCCTTAATAATTTCCGGGGTCTCGAGTTTTGTCGGCTATTATTATTCGGACAAAATTGTGCTGGGGATATCCGGTGCGCGTCCTGCCAATCGTAAGGCGGATTTCCTTTTTTATACTGTAGCCGAAAACATAGCTATAGGAGCGGGAGTTCCAATGCCGAAGCTTTATGTTATCGATGACCCTGCCCCCAATGCTTTTGCCACAGGGCGTGATCCCAAGCATGCAGCAATTTGTGCGACAACCGGACTTCTTTCAAAACTAAATAGGACCGAACTTGAAGGGGTAATTGGTCATGAAATGACCCATGTAAAAAGTTACGACACTAGGCTCATGGCGGTAGTCGCCGTAATGGTCGGGCTTGTTGCACTTCTTGGTGATTGGCTTATCAGGATGACCTGGTTTGGCGGTAGAAGAGGTAATGATAGAGATAGTGTTGGTTCGATCTTTTTAATTTTGGGGATTATTTTTGCAATTCTTTCTCCGATTGTAGGATCGTTAATACAGTTGGCAATTTCAAGGAGGCGTGAATATGCCGCTGATGCTGGTTCTGTAGAAATAACCAGACAACCGAATGGTCTTATTTCAGCTCTTAAAAAGATTTCGTCTGATCCTAATGTGTTACATACGGCCAACAAGGCAACGGCACATCTTTACATCAGTAACCCTTTTAAGCAGAAAGGACACGGAAGTGTTGGTTGGTTTGCGAATCTTTTTAATACACATCCGCCAATTCCGGATAGGATTAAGGCTCTCGAAAATATGATCTGACTTCTTGTGAAAAAGCCTCGAAGGATTTATTATTACAGATATGGCAAAGCTCACAAAAGTTGATGTTTTACATGTCGCAAAGTTGGCAAAGCTTGATATTTCCGAGAAAGAAATAAATAAATATACTGAGCAACTGGCCCCCGTTATCAATTACTTTAGCGAACTCTCCGAGATTGATACGAATGATGTTGAGCCAACAAGTCAGACAACGGGTCTTGAAAATGTTTTTAGGCAAGACGTGATAAAAGGAGAAAATTGTTTAAATCAAGATGAGGCAGTCGCAGGAAGCGAAAAAACATATAACGGATATTTTAAAGTTAAAGCGATTCTTTCCGAAAGAACAGACAAGTAAAATGGAAACACCCCTGACAATAAAAGAAACAAGAAAAGGTCTTCTTGATAAAAAGTTTTCTGCAGTCGAACTTGTTGATAAATATTTGGAACGAATAGACGAATTCAAAGGTTTAAATGCTTTTTTGACAATATCTGATGAGGTTGCTTATAAGGAGGCAAAGGAAGTTGATAAATTAGTCGAGACAGGAATCTCAAAAGATCAGTATCCGCTTCTGGGTTCGGTGATTGCACATAAAGATTTGTTTATGACGAAGGGTATAAGAACCACGGCGTCTTCAAAAGTGTTGGAATCATTTATTCCTGAATATTCCGCCACTGTTGTTGAACGGGACAAAAAAGCCGGTGCAATAATGATCGGAAAAACAAACTGTGACGCTTGGGCACATGGTGCAAGCGGTGAGAATTCAGATTTTGGTCCGACTCTAAACCCCTGGAATAAGGAATATGTTCCAGGTGGTTCATCGAGCGGATCCGCAACGGCAGTTGCCTCCGGAATGAGCTTGATAGCTTCAGGGACCGATACGGGAGGTTCTATTCGGCAACCGGCTAATTTTTGTGGGGTTACTGGACTTAAACCAACTTACGGAGCCGTTTCTAGATACGGAGTTATTGCAATGGCCTCATCCCTTGACAGTATCGGCTGTTTTGGTCACACGGTTTCCGATGTCGAGACAATTTTTGATGTCACAAAAGGAGAAGACGGATTTGATTCAACCGTAAAGAACGCTAACGATCAAAAACCCAAAGATAAATTAAAAATAGGTATTCCAAAAGAATATTTTTTGGGCGGACTTGACAGGGAGGTTGAAGAATCTGTTTTGGAAGTTGTTAAGGTCTTCAGAAGTAAGGGAGTTAAGATCGTCGATGTTACATTGCCAAACACAAAGTATGCGATTTCGGTTTATTACATAGTGCAGCCGGCCGAAGTTTCATCGAATTTGGGGAGATATGACGGAATCAGATACGGAAACAGTAGAGACAGCTTCGGAGCGGAAGCAAAAAGAAGAATAATGCTCGGTACCTACGTTCTTTCGGCGGGATATTATGATGCGTATTATCTTAAAGCCCAGAAAGTCAGGTCTAAAATGATAGGCGATTTTGATAAAGTTTTTGAAAAAGTTGACGCACTGATAGCACCGGTTTCTCCTACTGCGGCATTTAAACTTGGAGAAAAAGCCTCGGATCCCTTAAAAATGTATCTTGCCGATATTTATACGGCCTCAGCGAATTTAGTAGGAATTCCCGGGCTTGCGGTTCCGTCAGGATTTAATCAATCCGGTCTTCCTTTAGGGTTTCAGATTCTGGGCCCGCGTTTTTCCGAGAATACTCTTTTTGCTCTTGGAAATATGTATCAGGAAATTACGAGTTATCAACCAAAGTTAGCATTTAAATAAGATGTTGAAAGAATTTAAACCGGTTTTGGAAAATAAAAACTTTTTATATATTTGGATTTCCCAAATTTTCTCCCAGCTGACAATAAATATTATGAATTTTGTTTTTCTTATTAGATTGTTTGAGGTCACAGGCTCAGCAATTTCAACTTCATTTCTTTGGGTTGCATATTCGCTCCCTGCCATGCTTATTGGGCCATTTGCTTCCGCAACCGTCGACCTCGTAGATAGAAGAAAAATGCTTGTTATTACTAATTTACTGCAATCAGTTACAATTCTTCTTTACGGGCTGGCTTCTAAGCAGAATATTTTTCTCCTTTATGAGGTGGTCTTTATTTATTCTTTGATTAATCAATTTTATGTTCCCTCGGAGGCCGCTACAATGCCGTCGGTACTTCATAAAGAAAATCTGGCGCACGGTAATAGCCTTTTCTTTTTAACACAACAAGGTGCCATTGTTTTAGGTTTTGCGGTTGCGGGTTTGATGCTGGGACTTTTAGGTTTTAACAATACACTTTTTGTTTGTTCATTTTTCCTATTCATTGCTTTTGTGAGTACTCTTTTCCTGCCCCATTTGTCACCCAACAATACAATTCCAAAGAAATTTGAAACTGCAGTCATAGGATTTTTTAAACATATCAGTAACGGTTACGAATTTATAAAAGGAGAAAGGAAGGTTTTGACTCCTTTCCTGCTTCTAATCGGTTTTGAAGTTGCGTTACAAGTTACTATAGTGCAAGTTCCCGCAGTAGCCAAGGAAATTCTTTTAATTCCGCTTACGACTGCAGGAATTTATATTTTAGTTCCGGCTGGGATAGGGGCTATTACTGGTGCCCTGACAATGCCGAGAATATTGAAAATGAGAATCAGGAAAAAACAAGTTGTGGATGCTGCGCTTCTTACAGCGGGAATTACGATTTTGCTACTCACATTTGTAATTCCTTTGTTTTCTTATTGGGTTAGAGTAATCCTTTCCTTTTTTGCGGTTCTTATAATAGGGTTTAGCTTTGTCGGAATTGTAGTGCCGTCGCAGACCTTTTTACAGGAGTCAACTCCGGAAAACCTAAGGGGCAGGGTTTTCGGCAATTTTTGGTTTCTTGTGACTATTGCATCAGTTGTTCCAGTTATATTTTCCGGATCAATTGTAGAAATCTTGGGTATTAGAGTGCTGCTTTTGATTTTATCTTTGTTTTCAATTACGTTGTTCTTTATTTCCCGGAGGTTCGGTGACAGTTTTTTGGGAGGGTAGTTTATAGAAATGGCTAATAACTTGATTCCTATTATCGGACTTGAAGTACACATTGAGCTTTCTACGAAAAGCAAAATGTTTTGTTCATGCCCCGCCGACCACTTCGGCAAGAAACCGAATACTCAGGTTTGTCCGGTTTGTTTGGGTCTACCTGGTGCACTTCCTTTTGCAAACAGGGAGGCTGTTATCGACGTAATAAAATTTGGCTTGGCTTTCGGTTCCCGCATAAATAGATTCAGTAAATTTGATAGAAAACACTATTTTTATCCCGATTTACCCAAGAGTTATCAAATTTCACAATATGATTTGCCGCTTTGCGTTGGTGGAAATTTTGAGGATAAGAAATTAAGAAGGGTTCATCTGGAGGAGGACACCGGAAAGCTGGTTCATGAAACGGTGGATGGGGAAAAATCTTCGTTAATTGATTTTAATCGCAGCTCGGTTCCGCTTATGGAAATGGTAACGGAACCCGACTTCCATGATGTTAAATCCGTAGTTGATTTTCTGAAGGAAGTTCAAATAGTCGCCAGATATTTGGAAATCAGTAATGCTGATATGGAGAAAGGTTCAATGAGGCTTGAAGCAAATATTTCGCTTTCTTCAGACGGAGAACTTCCGGATTACAAAGTTGAGCTAAAAAATATCAATTCTTTCAAATTTTTAGAAAAAGCAATTAACGCAGAGATTGCAAGACAAACAGAAATTCTCCTTAAGGGAGAAAAAGTATATGACGAAACGCGAGGTTACGATGAAGTAAAACAGACAACGTATTTACAAAGAAGCAAGGAAGAGGCAAAAGATTATAGATATTTCCCCGAACCTGACATTCCTCCCATGAGATTCACCAATGACGAAATTGAAAAACTTCAGAGTTCTTTACCGGAATTGCCAAAGGACAAAAGGGTTAGATTTATAGAAGAATATAAATTGCCTGAAGATTATACGGAGATTTTGGTTTCTGACATCGAAAGAGCGAAATATTTTGAAGATGCAGTTAAATTAGCAACGAAAGAGAATATTTCTCCCAAGATGGTTGCCGATTTAATGATAAATAAAAAACTCGATGTGGATTTTCCCGAACCCGCGGGACTTATCAGGAAGGTGTTGGAATTAACAAGTGTTGCATATGCCGCTCAGGGAGAAACTGATGTTGCTATAGCGGAAGTTTTGGGAGAGAATCAGAAAGCAGTTGAGGATTATAAAAAAGGTAAAGGTGAAGTAATCGGATTTTTGATTGGAATGGTACAGAAAAAATTAAAAGGGAAAGGAAATGTTAAAGAATTACAAACGCGACTTTTGGGTAAATTAAATGGCAGATAACTCAAGTCAGGAAACCGATTTTGAAGATATTAAGCGGGGTGCCGAAATAAGTAACACCGAAATTGCCATAGACAAAGAAGGAACATCCTTCCTGAGTGGTAAAAGTATATCGGCTGAGAACACTTTGTCTGGCAACGAGGTAAGGGCAAGACTGGAAAGAGAAAGCGCAAGGGACCCATTAACCGGGGTTGCTAATGAAAAAGGGATTTCCATCGGTCTTGGAAGACTAATTAATGAGGTTTTTAGAGACAAGGATCCTTCAGAATCACTTTTGGTGTTAAAAACTGATATACGGTACTTTAAGGCCTATGACGATTTATTTACTTGGGCTGTCGGGGATGAATGTCTTAAAGAATTAGCAGTTTTAATTAGGGGAGATAAGAAGCATGAAGGTGCTGTTAGATCTGATGCGGTTGTTGGGCGGTTGGGCGGAGATGATTTTGTAGTGATAACTAGAGTAAAAAGACAGGACTTTGGTTGGAATTATAAACATCCTTTAATTTCAAGGTTGCTCGAGGTGGGTAAAAAATTGCATTGGAGTAGAAGAGCGTTAGATAAAGATGCATTTGACAAAATAGCTAAGGAAAATCCAGATCGGGTTAATCATGCCCTGAGACTTCCGGAGTTGAACAAAAAATTTGATTGGGATGATTTGGGGATGATGACCACAAGTATGGGGGGGTTGATTTTGTCACGAGAAGATTTAATGAGACTAACAGGAAATTCGACTTTGAATATCGAGGACCAGGAAAATTTATTAAAGTTGTGGAAGACGAAAGTCAATCCGTTACTTGATAATGTTACCCAGAAAGCAAAAGATATTAAAACAGAACACTCAAGAGGCTTGTTGGCAGATGCCCAAGGGAATGCATTGGAAAGTTTTGTTACAGAATCTTAAAAATAATGGCTAAATTTGTTCATCTTCATGTCCACACGGAATATTCACTTCTTGATGGACTCAGTAACATCAAGAAGCTTTTGAACCACGTTAAAGAAAACGAGATGGATTCACTCGCCATTACCGATCACGGTGTGATGTATGGGGAGATCGAGTTTTATAAAGAAGCGATAAAACAGGGAGTGAAGCCGATTTTGGGGATGGAAGGTTATATTACTTCTGGAAAATTAACCGATAGACCGGCCCGGGGTGAACTTCAAAATTTTCACCTTTTGCTTTTGGCTAAAAATAACGAAGGCTACCAAAACCTTATGAAGCTTTCTTCTATTGCTCACCTTGATGGTTATTATTACCGTGCGAGGTTTGATAGAGAGACTCTTGAAAAATATTCAAGGGGATTGATTTGTACATCTGCCTGTCCTCTGGGTGAGGTTGGTCAGGCAATAATCCATGACGAATTTGCGAAAGCCAAAAAGACGGTTCAATGGTATTCAAGTGTTTTTGGAGAAGATTATTATCTCGAACTCCAAAGGCATGAATTCGGAAAGTGGGTTGAGAAAGCCAAAGAACCGGAAATAAAAACTTCCCTTATAGAAATGGAGGATAACGAGAAGAAATGGAATCAAGGAATCCTTAAGATTAGTAGAGAGCTTGGAATACCGGTTATTGCTACGAACGATACCCATTATATTAAACAGGAAGACGCGTTAGCTCAGGATGTTTTGGTTTGTATTGCAACAGGCAAAATTATAACCGACACAAAACGAATGCGCTACATTGATGCTCAGGAATTTTATATAAAAAGTCCCGACGAAATGCAAAAACTATTCCTTGATGTTCCTGATGCACTGGAAAATACGGTAAAGATTGCGAAAAAGTGTAATTTGGAGGTAAAGCTTGGTGCCTGGAGCTTTCCGAAGTTTCCGTTACCCAAAGGGGTCACGGCTGATGAGCAGCTAAAAAAATTGGCGGAAGATGGGCTTAAGGTTAAAGTGCCAAAAGCAGACAAGAAAACAAATGAACGTTTGAATTACGAACTCGACATCATAATTAAAAAGGGATATTCTCCTTATTTTCTAATTGTCAGAGATTTGGCCAACTGGACAAACTCGCAGGGAATTATTACAAATACCAGGGGTTCTGCCGCAGGAAGCCTCGTTTCATACGTTCTGGGAATAACCACAGTGAACCCCCTTACATATTATTTGCCTTTTGAAAGATTTTTAAATCCCTATAGACCAAGCCCCCCTGATATTGATTTTGATGTTGCGGACGACAGGAGGGACGAAATTATTGGTTATATTACAAAAACTTATGGAAAAGAAAAAGTTGCTCAGGTTTGCACTTTCGGAAGGATGCTAAGCCGGGCCGCGGTACGTGATGTTGCCAGAGTTTTGGGCTACCCGTATTCAACAGGTGACAGAATTGCCAAAATGATTCCTCCTCCAAAACAGGGATTTCCGATAACAATCACCAAAGCAATGGATGAAATTTTGGAACTTAGAACTCTTTATAATACCGATCCCAATACAAAGAAAGTACTGGACCTGGCAATGCAAATTGAAGGAAACGCGAGGCATGTTTCTGTGCATGCAGCGGGGGTTGTTGTTGCTCCTACAGAGATAACCGATTTTAGTCCTGTTCAACGCGAACCATCGGGCGAAAAAATAATTACCCAATACGAAATGCATGCTTGTGAAGAGGTGGGTCTTATTAAATTCGATATTCTCGGAATTAGAAATTTATCGATCTTGGGGGCGGCGGTTGACATAGTAAAGAAAACTTACGGAATCGACATCGATCTTCACAAGATTCCACTGGATGATAAAAAAACGTTCCAGATGTTGGCTAAAGGTGAAACCATGGGAGTTTTTCAACTGGCTAGTGCAGGAATGACCAAATATCTTACTGAGCTTAAACCGACTCAAATAGAGGATTTGATGGCGATGGTGGCGCTATATAGACCCGGCCCGATCTCGCAAATTCCCGAATACATTAAAAGGAAACACAATCCGAAGCTGGTTAAATATTTGGATCCGAGGATGGAAAAGTTCTTAGGTAAATCTTATGGCCTTATTGTTTATCAGGACGATCTTTTGTTCTGTGCCTTGGACCTCGCAGGCTACACATGGGAGGAGGCCGACAAATTTAGAAAAGCAGTTGGAAAAAAGATTCCTGAAGAGATGGCTGCACAAAAAGAAAAGTTTATCAAAGGTGTTGTTGCTAACGGTCAAACGCAAACTTTTGCGGAAAACCTTTGGAAGTTGTTTGAACCCTTCCAATCCTACGGTTTTAACAAGGCCCACGCTGCGTCTTATGGAATGATTGCCTACCAAACTGCTTACATGAAGGCCAATTATCCTGTTGAATACATGGCGGCTCTTATGACTGCGGAATCGGATGATAAAGATAAAGTTTCTGCAGCTATTAATGAGTGCAGGAGGATGGGAATAAAAGTTTTTGCTCCCGATATAAATGAGTCCCAGGTTGGTTTTACAATTGTTAAAGATAAAGATTCGATTGGTGGTAAAGGAATTAGATTTGGTCTGTCAGCCATAAAAAATGTGGGGGAAGCGGCAATTACCGCAATACTGGCAGCCCGGAGTGAAGGAAAATTTGTATCTTTTGCAGATTTTTTGGGTAAGGTGGACGGAAGGAAGGTTAACAAAAAAGTTTTGGAAAGCCTCATTAAAGTTGGAGCTATGGCAAACTTCGGGGGTCGGGCAGCGCTTCTTTCTTCAATGGATTCCATAAAAGATAAAGTGGTGCGTCCAAAGGATGACGATAATCAACAAGGCCTTTTTGCTACAGGGGTGCTTAAAAAGACAGAGGCTGCGACCGTAATTACGGTTTCCAATATTGAAGAATTTTCCGATGATGAGATTCAGTCATTGGAACGCCAACTTTTAGGTTTTTCGCTTTCGGCAAAACCTATAAGTGAGATTATCGGGCCGCTTGAATTTCAATCTACACATAAGATTTTTGAAATATTGGGAGCTGAAACTTCTACTGATTCCGTCAGGGTTGCCGGGGTTGTTGCTGAAGTTAGAGTAATAGTAACTAAAAAGACCGGTGCTGAAATGGCTTTTGTTAAAATTGACGACGGAACCGGAACTATTGAGGTGGTTGTGTTTCCAAAGATATTTAAAGAAACAAGGGATTTTTGGGCGGAGGGTCAGCCCCTTTTAATTTCAGGAAGAATCGACACCCGGGACGAAATACCTGCCCTAATTGCCGAATCCATTGAAACAATGACCAGTTTAAACGAAAAGAAAAATAGAGAGGTATTTATTAAAATATCCAAAAACACCGAAATCAATTCGCTAAGGCGTTTAAAGACACTTTTGACAGATCGTTTAGGTGAAGAAACCGCGTTTCTTATGTTTGAAGGCGGTAAAAAAGTGAGACTGCCTTTTAAGATCGCCTGGAATGAAACATTGGCGAAAGAAATCTCCGATATCCTCGAAAGCAAACCTTCTTGAAGCTAACCTCAGTTTTAGTGTACAATACCCCGTATGGCACTGAAAATATCACACAAAGAAGTTGAATTTGGAGTGGGTGACAGGATCCGTGTTGTTCAGAAAATAAAGGAAGCGGATAAGTCACGCGAGGCTATTTTTGAGGGAATGGTGATAGGAATCCGCGGTAGAAACCCCGGTAAGACTTTTGTTGTGCGAAGGACAGGAGAAGCGGGAATCGGAATTGAAAGAATTTTCCCAATAAATCTGCCTTCAATTGATAAAATTATTGTTGTTAAAAGGGGAGTTGAAGGAATACGCCGGGCTAAACTTTACTATACACGAGGCAAGGCTCCTACGGAGGTCGAGATGATTTTTAAAAATGCCGCGACTAGAATAAAGAGTGGGGAAAAAACCGCCGTCAAACGTTCAAGGAAAACTGGCTGAGGTTTTGTGGTAAAACTTCTTACCCGGAAAGAATATAAAATTGGTGATCGAAACTTCAGAGTCTTGACGAATACCTTCAGATAATTTAAATTAAATAAAGTTACAAAAATGTTTACACTGCCGGATCTTCCCTACGATTACAAAGCTCTCGAACCTTTCATTGACGAAGAGACAATGCATTTTCATCACGACAGGCACCATGCAACATATGTCAAAAACCTTAACGACGTGTTGGGTGGACACGAGGATTTATTAAATTTAGACATAAACGATATTCTTAGAGATTTAGAAAAGATACCGGAAGAGATCAGGATCAAAGTAAAAAATAATGGTGGGGGACACGCAAACCACTCGCTTTTCTGGGAAGTAATGACACCGGGTGGAGGTGGAGAACCGAAAGGAAAAGTACTTGGAGCAATCGAAAATTCTTTCGGGGACTTTCCTACTTTTCAGGAAAAATTTTCGGCTGCCGGGGTGAGTCATTTTGGAAGCGGTTGGGCATGGCTTGTTATTAAGGATGGAAAGCTGGATATTTTAGATACTCCCAACCAGGATTCACCTGTAAGCGAGCGAAAAACTCCAATACTTCTTCTTGATGTCTGGGAGCATGCATATTATCTCAAGTACAAAAATATGAGAGCGGATTATATAAAAGCTTGGTGGAATACGGTGAATTGGGAGAAAGTCGAAAAATTATTTGAAAGCGGGGTGAATAAAAGCTGATGTATAACTATTCATATGTAAACCCAATGGGTTTAGCATTTCCTGGCATAGTGGCTGCAGGTTGGCTGGGAGCCATGTTAATTCCCTTGACACTTTGGAGTCTATTCTGGATGGGTTGGGCTCTGTGGAGGGCCGCAAAAAATGACAGTAAAGTCTGGTTTGTCGTTTTCTTGCTGGTTCATACTTTGGGAATTTTAGATATTATTTATATATTTTTTATTTCCAAAAAGACTGGCAGAAAAGGTCGAAAGTAAATGTGTTAGACTAGGGAATGTTAATAATGGGTATGGACCCCGGCACGGCGACTACGGGTTTTGGATTAGTTAACTTGGGTGATAAGGGAAATGAAGTTGTAACGTGGGGTCTTATTGAAACTGATAAGAGTCTTCTAAAAGAAACCCGACTGGACTTTATATTTGAAGAAACCCTCCGTTTAATTAATAAGCATAAACCTGATGTTTTTGTTTTTGAGAAAGTTTTTTTTTCAAACAATGCTAAAACGGTAATTGGTGTTGGTCAGGCTCAAGGCGTAATGCTTTTGGCTGCTTCGAAAGCAAAAGTTCACGTAGAGGAATATTCGCCTGGTACGATTAAAAAGATGATAACCGGAAACGGAAGAGCAAACAAAAAGGAAGTTCAGCAGCATATAAGACTTATTTTGGGAAGTAGGGTAAAAAGTGAAGCACATAAGAAAACTCATTTTGACAATGCGGCGGATGCGCTGGCAATTGCATTGACTCATGCTTTTAAATTGACGGAAGGTCGAGAGGGGGTGAAGAAAGCTGTTTAAAGTTGGACACGTATCTCACTATTACGACAAATTGGGCGTTGCTATTATTGACTTGGATGGAACGATTTCGGTGGGTGATAGTATAAAGTTTGTCCGAGGTGGCGAAGATTTATTCGAACAAAAGGTTGAATCTATTCAAATTGAGCACGAAAAGAAGGATACCGCGGGGAAAGGAGATGTGGTAGGACTTAAGGCAAGAGAAGCGGTCAAAGAGGGAACAGAAGTCTACAAAATCTAGTATGGAATTAGTGCTTCTTGTGATAGGATTGAAGACTAATGAGGCGGTTAAGGAGGGAACGAAAGTATTTAAAATTTGAGTGGGTTGAGGCACCTGATATAAGGGCCCGAGTTCTTCGTTTGATTGACGAGCTTCATCTTGATTACCTTTTGGGAGAAAGACTCTTCTTTTATCGTTCCGTTGGTTCCAAATCGCGGGCCTATGCCAGAACTTGGGGTTTACCTAGATTATGGCAAAACGCTTTACAGATTGAGCCTGCTTACATTGTTGAGGTAATTTCGCATTATTTTGATAAATTGTCTCCGCGAGATCAGGACAAGGTTCTTCTTCATGAAATAAGCCACATTCCAAAGAATTTTTCGGGGGCACTACTTCCTCACACACGGCACGGTAAAGGAAGTTTCCATGGAAAACTTGAGGAGCTGATAGACAGATATTTTGAGAACATGAGATGAAGATAATAATTTTACACGGTGACGATGAGAAGAAATTGTACGAAAGATTGTCCAAATTTACTGAAGTCGCCAAGCAACGGAGTTGGGAGGTTTCATATCTTGATAGTAGCTCACTATCGATTCAGGAGCAGTTAAGAACCTCATCTTTATTTAGTGCTGAGAGATTTTTTATTATCAGGGATATAACAAGGCTTGATAAAAAAGGGTTGCAGTGGTTGAGTGAGAAATCAAAAGATCTAACCGGAAATTTGATAATTTACCACGAAGGTTATATTTCTCAAGGAATTTTGAAGTCTTTACCGAAGGAAACAAAAGTTGAGGAGTTTAAATTGCCCGTGATTTTATGGAACTTTTTGGATGGACTTTATCCTGGGAATTCAGAAAAAAGTATAAAACAATTTCACAAGTTAATAGAAAAGGAGCCGCCTGAATTTATTTTTACCCTTATTGCAAAACTTTTTAGAGATTTGTACTGGGTGAAAGTCGATGCCTTAAGTATCCCCTATCCAAGTTGGAGAGTGGGGAAGTTAAAACCTCAGGCCTCCAAATTTACGATAGAAGAATTAAAAAACCTAATAGATAAGCTTGCGGATATAGACATAAAGGTCAAAACCTCAAAAACAGATTTGCTTTCTGCTCTTGACCTACTTATTATTAAAAATCTACAATAAACCAGTATGAAACCTATAAGCCAACTAACAAAGGAGGACATAAAAAATATTAAATTAATTTGTTTTGATGTTGATGGTGTGACTATAAAAAAGGGAACTGAAATTAGTGAAGTTAAAACTTCAGAAAATACTACTTTAACAATAAAAACTTCGAATTTGAGTGATGAAATTAAGAACGCGCTAATTGAACTTAAAAAATATTTTTTTGTAGCAATCAATAGCGGTAGAAGTTCAATGTACCTAACGAAAGTATTTTCGGAACTCCTTTGGGACAATGTTGCTTTAATTAGTGAAATCGGAATTTTTTCACTTTTGAACGGCGAGCTCATTCAGCACGAAAAATTTGATAGTGCCACTCTTATGAAAATGAGAAATATTCTTGTCGGTTTGCAGGCTTTGGAGGGAAAAGTAAAAGATTTTAGAGCCTTCGAGCCGAAACAATTTCTTATCACTTTACACGCCTACTCTGAAATTCCGGAAGTTTACGAAGTCTTAAAAAAGAATGATCCGGAAGGAGAATTTTATGCCATTTGGAATGGTGAAGCGTTTGATATTGCTCCAAAAAGATTAAATAAAGGAACCGCATTGAAGCACCTGACTGATTATTTGAAAATTGATATTTCTCAAACAATGGCGATTGCAAATGGCCCGAACGACCAGAGCATGATTGACGTGGCAGGTATTGGTGTTTCTACGGAACCAAAAGAATTGAAAGCAGATTTCTTTACTGAGGAAGTACAAAATTTGGGTGGGCTTGAATTAACAAACAAGCTTATAGAACTTGTAAAAGGCTAGTGGAAATTATGGATCTTCTTACGCTTAGGAAATTTGCCGAGGACTTGACAAGGAATACGGGGCAAATTCTTCTTGAGCACCAGAAAAATTTGAAGATAGTTAAGCAAAAAGATATACGCGATGTGGCAACGAACGCGGATATCGATTCGGAAAAATTTATTATAGATAAAATTCAGAAATCTTATCCCGATCACTCAATTTTTTCCGAAGAAAAAGGGGAAATAATAAAGAATCCGAAATACAAATGGATAATTGATCCATTAGACGGTACAAAAGCTTATATCCGGAATCTTCCAAACTACAGTTGTAATATTTGCTTGACCGAAAAGGAAATTCCGATAGTGTCTGTGGTTTATTGCCCGGCTTTTGGCAAAATTTATAGTGCAGCTGGAGGCTTGGGTGCTTTTATTAATGGCTTGCCCGCACAACTTTCAGGAATTACCGATTTGAGTAAATCGTACGTTTATTTCTATTTACCGACAAAAAACAGAAAGGTTATAAATTATGACGATTCCTGGAAAAAAATTAAGCTTGTGGCTGATAAAGTTTACCGAGTCGAAAGTGAAGCGAGTGTTAGTCTGGCGTTATGTTTTTTGTGCGACGGCGCAATGGAAGCTTATATTAACTTGAGTAATCCCCCACATAGACACGACTTTCTTCCGGGGTATTTGATTGCTAAAGAGGCCGGAGTGATTATAGATTCAAAGAAATATCCGGTTGTTGCTTGCAACAATCAAAAAATTTACAATGAGTTAAATAATATTATATGAATTTAGATAATTCCGAAGAATTTAAAAAGTTAGACCCCATGGGAGTTGAAAAAGCGTTGGCTCTATTTCCCGAGCAAATTAAAGATTCATTGAAACAGGCATCCGGTGCAGACATACCTGAAATTTTTACTAAGTCCGTGATTGTTTCGGGAATGGGGGGAAGCAGCAACGCAGCAAAGATTATCCAAGGTGTGTTTGAGGACGATCTTGATTTTCCCTTCGAAGTAAGGAATGATTACGGGCTTCCCGCCTGGGTGAATGAAGATACTTTAGTTATCGCCAACTCTTATTCGGGTAACACTGAGGAAACATTATCTGCTATTGATGTCGCTTCAAAAATTGGTTCAAGAGTTTTAGGAGTAACCACTGGGGGAAAAATCGGTGAAATGATTAAATCAAAAACTATCATGGGAGTTATTATCAACCCGGGAGATACAAATCCTACAGGTTTTCCGAAGACGGGGCTTGGTGTTTCTTTAGGAGCTTTAACCGGCGCTTTAATTAAAATTGGTGTTTTACCGATTAAAAGAGAGATTGCATCTTCGGCCATTGATAATTTGGTTAAAATTAGGGATTCGTGGGATGTAAAAGATACCGCTAAGTGGCTATACGGAAGTGTACCAGTACTTTTTGGAGGTAAACCTCTTGTTGGGGCTTTGAATGCGGGGCGTAATGCAATGTGCGAAATTTCCAGAAACTTTAGCCAGTTTTATGATTTTCCTGAGGTTAATCACGTTTTGATAGAAGCTCTCCAAAAACCAGAGTCGGTATTAAAAAATAAATATTTGTTCTTTGAAAGTGGATTTAATAATGAACGAGTGCGTAAGCGATACGAAATAACAAAAGGAATTCTTAATGAAATGGGACTTATGAGTAGAACCTATTTGCTTAAGTCAGACTCTGCGTTTGGACAAGCACTGGAACTAGCTCACTACTCGGCATGGCTTGGTTTTTATATCTCGATGTTGGATGGGGTTGACCCAGGTCCCGAACCATGGATTCTTAAACTCAAATCCTCTCTTTCCCAACCTGTCCATTAGTTTTATACTGTTTATATGTCCAGTCTGCCCATTATTGCTTTCTTCAAAGATATAGATAAAAACGATACACCTCTTGTCGGCGGAAAAGGTGCAAACCTTGGTGAAATTTATCAAGCAGGTTTTCCTGTTCCGCCAGGATTTGCCATAACAGTTGCCGGATATGATTTATTTCTAAAAGAGAACGATTTGATTAATAAAATTTACAATCTTCTGAAAACACTCGACGTAAACGATCCTGCCCAGCTTGATCAAGCTTCAAACAAAATTCAAAAAATGATTTTAACCGGTAAAATTCCTGACGATATTGCTCAACAAACAATTTCGGCTTATAAAAAACTCTCCGGTTTTATGAAATCGGCACTTGTTGCTGTTAGGTCATCTGCAACCGCAGAAGATTTACCTTCAGCAAGTTTTGCCGGGCAACAGGCAACTTTGCTTGATATTAAAGGAGAGGCCAATCTGATGAATGCCGTTAGGGAGTGCTGGGCATCGCTTTTTACGGCACGCGCTATTTATTATCGTGTTGAAAATAAAGTTCCTCACGAGAGCGTGAAGATTTCAGTTATTGTCCAGAAAATGATTCAGTCTGAGGTTTCCGGAGTAATGTTTTCAATTGATCCCGTTAAAAACGATAAAGATAGAATTATTATCGAATCGGTTTGGGGGCTGGGAGAAATGATAGTTCAAGGATCTGTTGTGCCTGACACTTATGTTGTTCAGAAAGATACTTTTGCGATACTTTCAAAAGAAATATCGGACCAAGTAACCCAACTTATAAAGGTAGAAGGAAAAACGAAGGAGGTGGATGTTCCCGCAAAGATTCGTGGTAGGCAAAAGATTACAGATGAGGAAGTTATTGCTTTAGCCAGGCTCTCAGATAGGCTCCAGAAACATTATTACTTTCCTCAGGATACCGAGTGGGCTAAGGAAAAAGGCAAGTTGTATATTGTTCAGACACGTCCGGTTACTACCATTGCCGAAACTACAAAAATTGAGAAACATGACTTGGGGGAGGTTAAGATTGCTGAAGTTCCAATTCTTACCGGAAGCCCCGCGTCTCCCGGAATCGGAACTGGTCCTGTTAAAATTCTAAAATCTCCGAAGGAGATTAATAAGATTAATAAAGGGGATGTGATGGTTGCTCCAATGACCTCACCGGATTACGTTCCGGCGATGAAGAAATCCGCTGCAATTATTACCGATGAAGGCGGGCAGACCTCACACGCGGCAATTGTTTCGAGAGAGTTGGGAATTCCCTGTGTTGTCGGTACGCTGCAAGCAACCAAAAAACTTAAAGATGGGCAAATTGTAACGGTTAATGGAGAGGCCGGCCAAATATTTATGGGGGCTTTTGTTAAATCACAGTTTGCTACGGTAAAGCCTGTAGAAAAACCCAAAAATAATCATATAAAAACCGCGACTAAAGTTTATGTAAATTTGGCTGAGCCGGAGAGGGCCAAGGAGATTGCGAAAAAGAATGTTGATGGCGTAGGGCTACTTAGGGCAGAGTTTATGATCGCAAACATCGGAATTCATCCAAAAGAAGCAATTAAAAGAAAAGAACAGGGGAAGTTTATTAAAAAATTGTCTGATGATCTGGAGATCTTTTGTAAAGCCTTTTATCCAAGGCCCGTTACATACAGGGCAACGGATTTTAAGACAAATGAATACAGGAGCCTTTTGGGAGGAAAATACTGGGAGCCGGTGGAACCTAACCCAATGCTCGGATTTAGAGGAGCTTTTCGCTATATTGCGAGTCCCGAAGTTTTTAATCTTGAACTTCAGGCAATAAAAACAGTAAGAGAAAAATATGATAATTTACACTTGATGATTCCGTTTGTCAGATCTCCAGAAGAGCTTGCCAAGGTTAGAAGAATGGTTGCCAGTGAAGGGCTTTTTGAAAAATCCTCATTTAAATTTTGGATGATGGTTGAAATTCCCGTTAATGTTATTCAAATTGAAGATTTTATTAAAGTTGGAATTGACGGAGTTTCTATCGGCAGCAATGATTTAACAATGCTTATGGAAGGAACGGATAGGGATAACTCCGAAGTTGCTCAAGAGTTCAGCGAAAGGACTCCTGCAGTTTTATGGGCTCTAAGACGGGTTATACGGAAATGTTCTGAGGCGGGAGTTACCAGTTCGATTTGCGGTCAGGCACCAAGTGAGTATGAAGATTTGGTGAAAAAACTGGTAAGATGGGGTATAACAAGTGTCTCGATTAACCCTGATACGATAGACAGAGTTCGTGGGGTTATAGCTGAGGCGGAAAAAGAAATATAAGTCTATGAGTAAAATTAAACATATTTGGGCTAGAGAAATATTGGATTCCAGAAGTATTCCTACGGTTGAAACTGCATGCCTTCTGGACACGGGGCAAATCTCCGTTTCCTCAGTTCCTGCAGGAACTTCCACCGGTACCCATGAGGCATTGGAGCTTAGAGACGGAGACTCTAATAGATACCTTGGGTTAGGAGTTTTGAAGGCCGTGAATAATGTAAATTCGGTTTTGGGACCTGCGGTAGTTGGGATGGACCCAACCAATCAGGCTGAAATTGACGGAAAGCTTATTAGTATTGACGGAACCGAAAATAAGTCAAAATATGGCGCGAATGCAATACTTTCCGTTTCGGAAGTGGTAACAAAAAGCGGTGCCGTAAGTACGGGCCAAGCTCTATACGCGTGGGTTTTCGGCTTAGCATCGAAAGCGGGAATTACGCAAACAGTAAAGATGCCGACACCTCTTTTTAATATGATAAACGGTGGAAAGCATGGAGCCGGAAATCTGGATTTTCAGGAGTTTTGGGTTATACCGGCAACGTCGAAAAAATTTTCGGATGGACTTGAAATGGGTGTTGAAATTTATTTAACAATCGGTGAAACCCTTGCCCATAGAGGTGCGATCCATTCCGTTGGAGATGAAGGAGGTTACGCTCCAAATCTCTTTACAAACTCCGACGCTTTCGAAGTATTCATCGAATCTATACGAAAGACTAAATATTCGCTCGGCAGAGATGTCTTTTTGGGATTGGATGTTGCGGCAAATAGTTTTTATAAAGATGGTGAATATTTAATAAAAGACCGTTCCTCGGGAATGGATGACAGTCAATTTCTTGATTTTTATAAATCCTTGTGTGATCAGTATAAGTTGGCTATTTTGGAAGATCCGTATCAGGAGGATGCTTGGAATGCTTGGGAGAATCTCTCAGGAGAACTTTCTCAGAGTGTAACCATAGTCGGTGATGATCTACTGGCAACCAATCCTAAACGCGTGGAAAAGGCTATCAAGGAAAAAGCCTGTAATGCGGTATTGGTTAAACCTAACCAGATAGGTACCGTTACGGAAACCTTGAGGGTTGTTAAAATGGCAAGAGATGCAGGTTGGCGCATTATTGCATCGCACCGTTCGGGAGAGACGAACGATAGTTTTATTGCCGATTTTAGTGTTGGAATTTCCGCCGATTATGCTAAGTTTGGCGCCCCTGCAAGAGGTGAACGTGTAGCCAAATACAACCGTCTTTCCACAATAGAGACAGAGCTTTCAAGAATTACTTAAAATGGATCATAACCCTCCAAAATTTGTCATGCTGGTAGTGCTTGACGGTTGGGGAGTTGCTGCAGAGGGACCTGGAAACGCAATTAAACAGGCTGAAACACCCAATATGGATAGATTTGCAGCATCGTACCCTCATACTATTTTGGAAGCTTCGGGAGAAGCAGTAGGGCTTCCCAGGGGGGAAGTCGGGAATACCGAAACGGGGCACCTTAACCTTGGAGCGGGCCGAATCGTTTATCAAGATTTATTAAGAATTAACCTAAGTATTGCTGACGGCACGTTCTATCAAAATCAGGCTCTTATTGGAGCTATTGACCACGCACGCACTAATAATAGTAATCTTCACCTAATGGGTTTGATTGGGGCGGGCGGAGTACATAGCAATATTGAACACCTTTATGCTCTTATCGAATTTGCAAAGAAACATGAGTTTAACCGCGTATTTTTGCATGTTTTTACCGACGGAAGAGATTCCCCTCCTACATCGGCAAAAACCTACATAGAACAATTGAAACAGGTTATTGCCAGGGAAGGTGTGGGGCAAATTGCATCCATAATGGGAAGGTATTGGGCGATGGATAGAGATTACCGTTGGGACCGTACTTCTAAGGCGTATTTTGCGTTGACCAAAGGTATCGGAAATTTATTTAAAACTCCCGAAGAAGCTGTAGATTTATCGTACTCTCAAGGTAAAACGGATGAATTTATCGACCCCTGTCTTATTGCAGGTAGCGATGGGAAACCGCTTTCGTTAATCAAAGATAATGATTCGGTCATTTTTTTCAATTTTAGAATTGATAGACCTAGACAACTTTCTAGGGCCTTTGTTTTTGAGGACTTTACTAAAGCTAATTTTACTGCTGGTTTTGACCCCTATCTTGTTAAATATCAGAAGTCACATTTGGCGTCCTCGCTTGGGCCACCGTCGGAACCTTTCGAAAGGGGACCCAGAATACCCAATTTATTTTTTGTTTCTATGACCGAATACGAAAAAGCTATCGTTGATGCCGGAGCAAAAGTCGCGTTTCCACCCGAAGTTGTTCAGTTGCCGTTGGGGCGGGCGATTTCTGAGGCGGGCTATCGACAGTTGAGAGTTGCCGAAAGTGAAAAAGAAAGATTTGTAACGTTCTACTTTAACGGACAGCAGGAAATTGCGTTTGACGGAGAGGACAGATTGATAGTTCCTTCCCCAAAAGTTGCAACTTACGATTTAATGCCTGAAATGAGCGCTATTCCTATGACAGAATTCTTGTTAAAGAGGCTTCAGGAAACTCCGGATTATAAATTTATTTTGATTAATTACGCTAACGCGGACATGGTGGGACACACCGGCAATATTGGCGCGGCGGTTAAAGCATGCGATGTTGTTGACGAATGTCTTGGAAAATTAAGTGCTTGGGTAATTGCGAATGATGGGGTAATGATAATAACCGGTGACCACGGTAATGCTGAGGTCATGATAGATACGGCGACAGGGACAATCGATACCGAACACAATTCCAGCCCCGTGCCTTTTATAGTTTTGTCGAAAACCGTTGCAAACAACCCCCAAATAATTAGTTCAGGAATACTTGCCGATGTTGCCCCAACGGTTTTAAAAATTCTAGGTCTTGAAGTTCCTTCAACAATGACGGGTAGAAATTTACTTGATTCACAAAATAAGGCTTAGATTGTATAATTTTCCGGAATGAACACTACAACGTCTCTTGTTGGGCATTTAACATCATTTATTTCTTCGTATGGGTATTTTGCCGTATTTCTACTAATGACAGCTGAATCTGCTCTGATCCCCATTCCTTCTGAAGTGACAATGACTTTCGCAGGTTTTTTGTGCGGGCTGGGAGTTCTTAATATATGGTTTGTGATTATTATTGGGACTGTAGGAAATTTAACGGGTTCACTTCTTTCATTTTGGTTGGGGAGAGCGATGGGGGAGCAGTGGATTAGAAAATCAATTAGAAAGTGGGGAAAATGGCTTCTTGTCCATGAAGATGATTTTAATACGGCACTTAAGTGGTTTAAGAAGTATGGTCAAGGAATTACTTTCGGGTCTCGCCTACTCCCGATTGTTCGCACATTCATTTCCCTTCCTGCCGGAATTTCCAAAATGGACTCCAAAAAGTTTGCAATATATACGTTTATAGGGTCGCTTCTATGGTCTGCGGTATTGGCATATTTAGGCCTTAAACTTGGCCAAAATTGGACGGCAGTGGAACCTTTCTTCCGTAAGTTTCAATTTGTAATTATAGGATTGATTATTATTGCTGTGGTTGCCTATATTTACAGGCACATAAAAAAATACAAGAAGTAGATTAGTTCTGATATCTTCTTACCAATCCGACTACACGCCCTTGAATTCTCACATTTTTAACAAAAATTGGTTGCATCTTGGCATTAGCCGGTTCAAGCCTTATTCTTGTCGTTTCTCTGAAAAATCTTTTAAGGGTAGCCATGCCGTTATCGAGTAGTGCGACAACAATTTCACCGTTGTTTGCCGCTTCCGCCTGTTCGATAATTACATGATCGCCATCCATTATTCCGTCTTCAATCATTGATTCACCACGTACCTGGAGCACATAAGTTCTTTTTTTGCCGGTAACGAAAGCTGCAGGGATATTCATTGTGGCGTTGGGGTCGGTGTAAGGTTCGATAGGCGCGCCTGCTGCTATGAAACCAAGAATGGGCGCATCAAAGCCTTCTGGTTTACCGAAATTGATTTTGCTCTCTTCGAGCTCAATCGAACGGATCTTGCCTGCTTTTCTTTTGATTAAACCCTTTGCCTCTAATGCCTGAAGGTGTTCATGAACCGTCGCAAGAGAGGAGACGCCAATGGCGCCGGCAATCTGCTTCAAGGTTGGTGCGGTTCCGTTAGACTGGATAAACTGTTTTATAAAACCCAGGATCTGTCGTTGCCTTTTGTAAACTATAAGTGCCATACTTTTTTATACAAACAAAACCCGAATTAGTCAACTGGAACTTTTTGTATCAAAACCAAACATTTTACGAAATGATTTTTGTTCATATAATGATAAAATATAGATATGGAATTTAAACTCGAGTCCAAATTTGAACCGATTCCTGATCAAAAAAAAGCTGTTGAAACACTTACCCAGCGCGTTTTGCATGGCGAAAAATATCAGACACTATTAGGAGTAACCGGTTCCGGTAAGACTTTTACAATGGCTAACGTTATTCAGAATGTCCAGCGGCCAACGCTTATTATTTCTCACAATAAAACACTCGCCGCACAACTTTATCAGGAATTAAGAGATTTCTTTCCAGGTAACGCTGTCAGTTATTTTGTTTCTTACTATGATTTTTATCAACCTGAGGCTTATATTCCTTCCACCGATACATATATAGAAAAAGATGCCGATATAAATGAAACTATAGACAAGCTCCGTCTTGCCGCGACTACCAATCTTTTGACTAGGAGTGACACCATTGTTATTGCCTCGGTTTCGTGTATATATAACATCGGTTCACCCCGTGAATACGGGCATTTTGTTTTGGAATTTGCTGAAGGGATGAAGATTGCCCGTGAGCAAATTATCGATAGGATTGTTGATCTTCAGTATGAAAGAAGCGACTTCGGATTTAACCGCGGCACTTTCAGGGTTCGCGGTAATGCGGTCGACGTTTACCCGGCATATCTTGACGAGGGTGTTCACATTGAATTTGGCGAAAATTCAATAAATAAAGTTGAAATGATTAACGCGGCAAGCGGCACCAAAGTCGAAAAGAAAGAGGGTTTTGACCCGACGAAATTTATTCTTTATCCGGCAAAACATTTTATGACAAACCCTTCAACTTATAATGACGCCTTTGACCATATAAGAAGCGATTTGGTTGTCCGTGTTGCTCAACTTAAGAAAGAAGGGAAACTTTTGGAAGCCCATAGAATAGCTCAAAAAGTTACCTATGATCTTGAAATGATTCAGGAAGTTGGTTATGTCAAAGGAATTGAAAACTATTCCAGGTATTTTGACGGCAGAAGCCCGGGAGACCCGCCCTATTCTCTTTTGGATTACTTTAATGAGCCCTACAAAGATAAGTGGCTTCTTATGGTTGATGAATCGCATATGACTTTTCCCCAGATTCGCGGGATGTTTAACGGAGACTTGGCTAGGAAACAAACATTGATCGATTACGGCTTTCGGCTTCCTTCTGCACTTGACAACAGGCCTTTAAGATTCGAGGAGTTTATGCGCAGGATTCCCAATTTTATTGCCAGCTCCGCAACTCCTAATGAATGGGAGATAAGTATGAGCGGAGGTAAAACCGTGGAGCTTTTGGTCCGTCCTACCGGTATTCCGGATCCTTTGGTTGAGGTTAGGCCTGTTAAAAATCAAGTTGCCGACGTTATCGAAGAAATCAAAAAAGTTACGGCTAAAAAACAAAGAACACTCGTTACGACTCTTACAAAACGTACAGCCGAAGATTTGACAACATATTTGAATGAGCAAGGTCTGAAAGTCCAATATTTGCATTCTGACGTGGCCACACTTGATAGAACCGATATTCTTGATGATTTAAGAAACGGAAAGTATGACGTTCTTGTAGGAATTAACCTTCTTAGAGAAGGGTTAGACTTGCCCGAAGTAAGTTTGGTGGCAATACTTGATGCGGACAAAGAAGGCTTCCTGCGAAGTGACGTAACGCTTATTCAAACGATGGGTAGGGCCGCAAGACACGTTGAGGGACGTGTAATTATGTATGCCGATAAAGTGACGGGATCCATGGAGAGAGCACTCTCCGAGGTAAGAAGAAGGCGTAAGTACCAAGTTGCATACAATAAAAAACACAATATAACCCCGGTGAGTGTTACTAAGCCAATCCGTGAGAAATTGACTGAACGCGAATCGGACGAACGTGCCCCCTGGCTTTTCGGGTCAAAAGAACCTGTTTATGCAAGTCTTCCTCATTTGGAAGTTGATGCGATGACTCCTATGGAGAAAAAGCGACTGATTAAAAACCTTCAAACCGAAATGCGTCTTGCCGCCCAAGATCTCAACTTTGAACTTGCGGCGGAAATTAGGGATAAAATTAGAGAAATAGAATAAAAACGGGTTAGGTAGACTGTGTTGGCCGGTATTCGCCTGCGCTTCTGCGATCTACAAGAAGAACAAGTAAGGCCTTGGTTAGATTTTTTTCCAAACCGAGGCTACCTGGGTTAGAAACAAGCTCTTTTCTTAGATTTGAAATACAGTCAAATTTTCCCGATAAAGTTCTAAGAGACATCTGAAGTTCAGTTTTGTCTTCACCGTCCATCCCGGCGATGTTTGTTTCTTTTAGAAGGAGTGGGTTATCGGCAAGTTGTTCCAAAGTCATATCACCTGGTATGTATCGGTGTGTAAGCGGACGTAATAGATTCTAGTTTTCTTTCATATGCGGATTATACAACTTTGAGCCTGTGGTATAATGTTTAATCCACCGGATAAAACCGGCGGAAACATTGTTTGGAAAACGCAATTAAAATACGGGGTGCAAGACAGCACAATCTCAAAAATATTGACCTTGATATTCCCAAGAACAAATTAGTCGTTCTTACGGGCGTTTCCGGCAGTGGGAAAAGCTCTTTGGCTTTCGACACACTCTATGCCGAAGGTCAAAGAAGATATGTTGAATCGCTTTCAAGCTACGCACGCCAATTCTTGGGGATTATGGAAAAGCCTGATGTTGATACGATTGAAGGACTTTCTCCGGCAATTTCAATCGATCAGAAGACAACATCTCATAACCCACGTTCAACTGTCGGAACGGTTACGGAAATTTATGATTATTTAAGGCTTCTTTTTGCCCGAATCGGTCATCCTCATTGTCCAGTTTGCGGAAGAGAAATTTCTCATCAAACTTTGGATCAAATTGTCGACCAATCACTTAATTTGATAACGGAAACCGCCAATAAAGATAAAAAAGCCTGGTTTTTGATTCTTTCGCCGATGGTTGAAGCGCGAAAAGGAGAATTTTCCCAACTTTTTGAAAATTTAAAGTCAAAAGGCTACAGACAGGTTAGAATTGACGGCTATATTCATGATCTATCGGAAGATTTGGTTTTAATTAAAACCAATAAACACACAATTGAGGCAGTTATAGACAGGCTCAGTGTTTCCCCCGCAAACATTAAAGACAAAGTTTTTTATGATAATTTAAAGAGCAGACTTGCCGATTCGATTCAGCAAGCTCTTAATTTGGCCGAAGGCATGGTTGTTTTGGCACAGGTTCTTGATAAAGAGTTTACCATGCCTACATACCCCAAAAAATTTGAGAATCATCTCTTTTCGGAAAGGTTTGCGTGTCCGGTCGATAATATAAGCCTCCCCGAAATTGAACCCAGAAGTTTTTCTTTTAATTCTCCTCAGGGAGCCTGTCCGACTTGCACGGGGTTGGGAAAAATTCTTAAAGTTGCCCCGGAACTCGTATTCTCTCCTGAACTAACCATTATGGAAGGCGGAATATTACCTTTTGCCAATATGTTTGAGCGAGAAACATGGTACGGAAGATTGGTTAAACAAATGTGTGAAGAGAACAGTATCGACATGAGGAAGCCTATCAAAGAATTCGGCGATAAAGAAAAAAATATTTTATTGGAAGGAACCGGAACAAAACAGTACCACGTTTATGGGACGAACAGGTTCGGCCGCGAGACTTATATTTGGGAAAGCTTTACCGGATTTGTAAGCGAATTGGAGAGAAGGTACGCGGAGTCGGATAGCGACTGGGTAAAAGAAGAGATTAGGAAATACATGAGAGAGAAGATTTGCCCGGAATGTAACGGGACCAGGCTTAAAAAAGAGGCTCTTTCCATAACAATCGGCGGTCTTTCAGTTGCCGAGGTTACCGATTATTCAATAATAAAAGCAATTGAATGGGTAAACTCATTAAGTCAAACTCCGGTCACAAATACCAGGGAAAAAGAAATTTCCCGGCTAATTATTAAAGAAATCTTGGGTCGACTTAAGTTTTTAATTTCGGTCGGCTTGGAGTATTTAACCTTAAATAGAGTTGCAGGTTCACTTTCCGGCGGGGAAGCCCAAAGAATAAGGCTTGCAAGCCAAATAGGCTCCGGTTTAACAGGAGTTTTGTATGTTCTTGATGAACCCACAATTGGGCTTCATCCAAGAGATGACCAAAAACTTATAGATACGTTAAAGAACCTTAGGGATTTAGGAAATACCGTTACAGTTGTTGAACACGACGCAACAATGATGAAGCAGAGCGACTATATTGTCGATTTTGGGCCTGGAGCCGGAAAGCACGGAGGGGAGGTTGTCGCAACAGGCACTCCGAAGCAAATTGAGGAAAATCCAAAATCAATTACAGGCAAATACTTGTCTGGCAAGAAAAAAATAGAGATATCCAATCAGCAACTGACAATCGGAGGTCACGGTGCCCTAAAAATTAAAGGATGCAATCAATATAATCTGAAAAATATTGATGTTGAACTTCCATTGGGAAAGCTTGTGGCAATAACCGGAGTTTCCGGATCCGGTAAATCCACTCTTCTAGTAGAAACGCTATATCCGGCGTTGCAAAAAGAGTTAAACCCTATATATAGGGGTGAGCCTGGAGGATATAGAAATTTGGAAGGGTTGGAAAACGTCGACAAAGTAATTCTAATTGACCAAAGTCCGATTGGGCGAACCCCAAGGAGCAACCCTGCAACATATACGGGGGTTTTTGATCCTATACGCGACGTATATACCTCAACACGTGACGCCAGGGCTGCGGGTTATAAGAAAGGAAGATTTTCGTTTAATGTCAGAGGCGGAAGGTGTGAGGCTTGTGAAGGCCAGGGTCAAATAAAGATAGAGATGCAATTTATGAGTGATATTTGGATAACCTGTGATGTTTGTCACGGTAAACGTTATAACCAGCAAACATTGGAAGTTTTATATAGAGGAAAAAGCATTGCGGATGTTTTGGCTATGACTGTCGATGAAGCACTGGAATTTTTCCACGCCCATCCTCAAATCGAGGCCAAACTTGAAACACTTTCGCTTGTCGGGCTTGGCTACATGGAATTGGGCCAGGCGGCAACTACACTTTCGGGCGGTGAGGCGCAAAGGGTTAAATTGGCAACCGAACTTTCAAGAAAGGCAACCGGGAGAACTGTTTATATTCTGGACGAACCGACAACAGGACTGCATTTTGCCGATGTCGAAAAGTTGATGAATGTTTTGAGGCTTCTCGTCCAAAAAGGTAACAGCGTCTTTATTATTGAGCATAATTTGGATGTAATTAAAAATAGCGATTGGGTGATTGATTTAGGTCCTGAAGGGGGAGATGCCGGAGGAAAAGTGGTGGCTACAGGAAGACCCAGTGATATTGCAAAAAATAGAGCTTCATATACAGGAGCATACCTTCGTTGATATACTTTATTTATGTTTAAAAAGTGGTTGGCAATATTTGTCGGGATTTTCTTGGTTTTCTTAGTAACTGGTTTTGTATATGCCCAACAAGATTTTTCGGTTGACTCGAACGTTACATATAATGTACGCACCACCGGGATAACGACAGCAACTCACAATATAACCCTCGAGAATAACTCGGACCTTCTTTACGCAACAACTTATTCTCTGACCTTAGAAAATATTGACGCTTCAAATGTTTCGGCAACCGACTCTTCCGGTACATCTCTACAAACGGATATACAGAAAAACGGCACGACAACAACTATTAAAATAACTTTTCCTAATGCCGTTGTAGGAAAGGATGCAGAAAGACATTTTTCTATTTCTTACGATAACGGTAGTTTTGCGGTTAGAACCGGTGAAATCTGGGAAGTTTCTATTCCGCGCCTCAGCGATCAGAACAGTTTCCGGAGTTATAACGTTACACTTCAAATCCCGGAAAGTTTTGGGCTTGAGGCATATATTTCCCCAAAGCCCGAAACCACAACCGAAGACGCCTCAGGTAAAACCTACACTTTTTCAAAAGACGACGTTGTTCAATCTGGAATTACCGCCGGATTTGGCCAATTTCAGGTTTTTTCCTTTAATCTTTCGTACCATCTAGAAAATCCGTTAGGTTCGACTGCACAAACACAAATAGCTCTACCTCCCGACACAGCTTATCAGAAAGTTTATCTTCAAAAGGTTGACCCGAAGCCGGCAAATGTGAACGTTGACTCCGACGGAAACTGGCTCGCTACATATATTTTGTCTCCGCATCAAAGAGTTGATGTAAACGCTACCGGTTCCGTACAAATTTTTGCGAGCTATCGTTCTTTTCCAAAACCAACCGATCAGGTTCTAAGTGACGATTTGACTGGAACGGAATATTGGCAGGTAAGTGATCCAAAAATTCAAGCTTTAGCCCAGCAACTCAAAACTCCCGAAGCGATTTATGACTACGTTTCGACTACATTGAAATATGATTTTGCCCGCGTGCAACCCAATGTGCAGCGGTTAGGGGCGGTAGGCGCTCTTGAAAATCCTACCCAGGCCATATGTATGGAATATACGGATCTTTTTATAGCCATAGCCCGGGCCGCAGGGATTCCTGCAAGAGAAATTAACGGTTTTGCCTATACCGAAAATCCTCAATTACAACCATTGAGTCTCGTTGCCGACGTTTTACATGCTTGGCCGGAATATTATGATAAGTCTAAGGGTGTCTGGATACCAATTGACCCTACCTGGGGTTCAACAAGCGGTGGCGTGGATTATTTTAATAAGCTTGACTTAAGACATTTCGCTTTTGTGATTCACGGCGACACAAATCCGTCGGGAGGAGAAAGCGATACAATGCCGTATCCACCCGGTTCTTATAAACTCGGCCCGAATCCTCAGAAAGACGTCTACGTATCTTTCGGACAGTTACCTGATATCAGGATTAGTACGCCACAAGTAACAATAACTCCAATACGTACTTTACCTTTGCTTAGTTCGATCTATTCATATAGAGTTTTTAATCCGGGGCCGGTGGCTTTGTACGGTGTTTATCCGACTGTATATTTCGACACGTTAGAGAAAAGCCGTGATTTTATCAGCGTTCTCCCTCCTTATTCCAATTATCAGTCCGAAATTGATGTACCGTTTAGTCTTCTCGGTAAAAACACTCCTGATGTGATTGAGGTTGGCGTAGATACCGCGACGGCAAAAATAACAACAAATAAGTCACAAGTTGTAATAAACAGCCTCCTAATTATTTCGTTTTTTATGATTTTGATAATTTTCGGGATATTAATGCGGCTTAAAAAAATAAAAATAGGACGGTTATTTGATAAAATAGGGGTGAAAGGAGCGAAAATGTATGAAAGACTTACTAAAAGATCTACCCAAAATATCAATCCACCGGGGCAGAAGCTATAACACTGACCTTAAGAAAACACTTCCCGAAACAGCCGGGGTTTACGTTTTTTTTAAGGATAATTACCCTATCTATATCGGAAAGGCGATTAACTTAAAGCGGCGTGTTTCTTCATATTTTGATTTGGATCTCGAAATAAAAACCGAAAAAATGATAGGTGATGCCGAAGCCTTGTCATATATTCAGGTAGAGTCGGAACTTGAAGCACTTCTTCTTGAGGCAAAACTAATCAGAAGTTATATGCCGAAATATAATATTGCGGCAAAAGATGACAAACATCCTCTTTACATTCGAATCACTAAAGAAAAATATCCGAGAGTTATAACGGCAAGGAAAATTGCGGAAGGTGAAAAAAACATCGCATTTTTTGGTCCATTTCCTTCTTCAAAGAATATCCGCTCGGTACTTAAAATGCTGAGACGGATTTTTCCCTATTCTGATCATAAACTCGGTCCCCGCGGTTGCCTTTATTCGCACATCGGGCTTTGCAGTCCCTGCCCAAACGTTATCGAAGGCCTAAAAGATGAATCGGAAAAGTCAGCCCAAAGGAAGAGATACCTTAAAAATATACGACATATAAAAACAGTTCTTAATGGAGAAGTCGGAAAGGTTAGGACAAATCTTGAAGAGGAGATGAACAGGTCGTCAGGTTCGCAGGATTTTGAGGCTGCCGCGGCTTTGCGTGATCAAATCCAAAAGTTGGAGTATATAACGCGTCCCCAAATGCCCATGGAGTTTTATATACAGAACCCGAATCTCTACGAGGACGAAAGGTTGAAGGAAGCGCACCAGCTGTCGTCGGTTTTATCAAAATTTAATGTAAAAGTAGATAAAATCGAAAGAATTGAATGTTTTGATGTCGCTCATCTGGCAGGAACAAGCCCCACCGCCTCAATGGTTACGTTTGTAAACGGAGAGCCGGAAAAAAACTATTACCGGCATTTCAAAATAAGACAATTAGAATCCCAAAATGACTACGCTTCAATGAAGGAGGTAATTGACCGAAGAAAAAATCATTTTGCGGATTGGGGTAAACCCGATCTTATTATTGTTGATGGTGGCAAGGGACAAGTATCGGTTTTTTTAAGGGAGCTTGCGGGTGAAAAAATTCCAGTTGTAGGTCTGGCCAAAAGATTTGAAACTTTGGTTATTCCGGTTTACACCGACGGTACAATCGCGCTTAAAGAGTACAGGTTCCCTAGAGGTGCCGCCCTAAATTTAGTCCAGCGGATTAGAGATGAAGCCCACAGGTTTGCAAGAACATACCATCATAAATTGATTTCAAAATCTTTGACCCAAAATTAGTTGTAAATAACTCTCCAAACTGGATATACTGTGTTTAATGAGAACAATTATTAAGCATTTTTTGATAAATACAGTTTCGCTTTATTTGGTTTCTCTTGCCGTTTCGGGGATAGTTTTTTCGGACGGAATTTATTCGCTCTTGCTGGCGGGAGCAGTTCTAACAGTAACTACAATGTTCATAAGGCCTATCATAAACATTTTGCTGCTGCCTATAAACTTGATCACTTTCGGTCTTTTTAGGTGGGTGGGTTATGCTGTAACACTTTATATAGTGACTTTGATTGTGCCGGGGTTTAAATTGCTCGACTTTGCTTTTAACGGCTTCTCCTCTTATTGGTTTTCCATACCGGCAATCTTTCTTAACGGAATTTTAGCTTTTCTGGCATTTTCTTTCATAATTTCTATTGTTTCGTCCGTACTTCATTGGATCTTCAAGTGATTTTTGAGTATAATTGACTCGAAGTGAAGCAAATTCTAACCGTTATTCAAATAATTGTGTCGGTTGCTCTTATCGGACTTATTTTAGTTCAAGCTCGCGGTACAGGTTTTAGTAGGTCATCAGGCTTTGGAGGAGGTTCTTCATTTAGCCGGAGAGGTTTAGAGAAATTGGTTTTTAGGCTTACCTTTGTCCTGGCTTTTTTGTTTATAGCGATTTCTATTCTGCAGCTTGTGGTATAACTTACCGATGCTTAATTTCCGATACATTGCAAGGCTAGTGGGAGCATTTTTTAGCCGTTTTAAAATCATTATCTTAGCTTGTGTAGGACTTGGCATTGTTCTTTTCTTTCTCCTTCGTTACCTTTTGCCTGTTTTGTCCTCAGGTCAAAGCACAAGGATAGGGTTAACAGGACTTTATACCGTTAGTTCGCTTCCTGATAATGTTCTCGAGATGGTCGGTGACGGTCTAACCAAGCTTGATAAAAACGGAAACGTCGAACCCGATCTCGCTTCGTCTTGGGAATCGCCTGATGGCGGTAAGACCTGGGTTTTCACTTTGCGTTCAGGAGTTTATTGGCAAGACGGAAAAAAAGTTACAAGTTCAGGTATTACTTATGAGTTTTCGGATGTCACTGTTCTCCGGCCTGATGATGCTACTATAACTTTTGAACTTCAGAATCCATATTCGGCTTTTCCTTCTGTTGTTTCCAGGCCGACTTTCAGGATGGGGCTTCTGGGTACCGGGGCTTGGAAAGTTTCAAGTATTTCCTTAAACGGGTCATATGTTCAACAAATAAATTTAGTTAATAAAAACGGCGATAGAATCGCTTATAAATTTTATCCTACCGAAGATGATACAAAATTGGCATTTGAACTGGGAGACGTTGATCAAATAATAGGAATTCTTGATCCCAGTCCTTTTTCGTCTTGGCCAAAAGTCAAAATAGATAAAACTTCAAATACCGGGGAATATGTAGCGGTATTTTTTGATACTCAAGATAAGACCCTATCAGATAAAAACCTCCGTCAGGCGCTTTCATACGCCATCAATAAAGGCGCACTTGGCGGCGAAAGAGCTATAAGTCCGATTTCAATAGATTCTTGGGCATATAATCCTCAAGTGAAGCCCTACGATTACGATCCCGTAAAAGCCAAGCAAATGGTTGAGGATTATGAAACAAGTGCAAAAACCGGCAGCCTTTCAATCACACTAACGACTCCACCCATTCTTTTAACCCAAGCCGAAAGCATTTCGAAAGATTGGCAGGCAATTGGTGTCAATGTTAGCTTACAGGTAATTTCCAATGTCCCTTCTGATTACCAGGCTTTCTTGGCGATTTTTGATATTCCAAACGATCCCGATCAGTACTCAATCTGGCACTCAACACAAACCGCGACAAATATTACGCACTATCAAAATCCCAGGATTGATAAACTTCTTGAAGACGGCCGAAGTACAATTAGTATCGAGGACAGAAAGCAAATTTATTTGGATTTCCAAAGATTCTTGGTTGAAGATTCTCCTGCTGCCTTTTTATATTACCCGACAAATTATACGATCTCCAGAAAATAACGGACTATTTTCCGTTAAGCACTTTTTGAACATCAGTCTCAAGTTCATTAGAAGAGCCGGTAAGATTAAGTTCGGATCCGTTAAGGAAAAATGTCGGTGTTTCATTAATTCCAATTGTATTCCCGTCATTCATATCGCTCTGAACTTTATTCTTAACGGCTGAGGAATCTATATCTGCCGTAAATTTAGTAACATCCAAACCTAAATCTTTAGCATAACCAATGAATATACTTCTCGCGTCGGTTGAGCCTGACCAATCATTTTGTGTTTCGTAGAGTTTGTCGTGCATTTGCCAGAATTTTCCTTGAAGCCCGGCGGCTTCTGCTGCATACGCCGAAATTGGGGCGTTCAAGTGTTGAGAAAGCGGAAAATTTCTAAAAACAAAAATAACTTTGCCGGCAAAATCAGTTAAAAGCTGCTTAACCATCGGATGGTATTCGCCGCACGCCGGGCATTCATAATCACCAAATTCTACAAGAGTAACACTGGCCGATGGAGTTGCGAGCAAATAATTTCCGTTGACTATACCGGACGTTTCGTAATCATTTTGGGGTATTAAAAGGGAGGAACTTACGGTGCTACTTAATGTTGTTGAATTCCCACTGCCTCTCGAGAATAAATAAATTCCTCCTATGAGCAAAACCAAAGTTGCCAGAACGACGATAATAAATACCTTATTTCTTTTCAAAAAATCCATAGTAAATATTATATCAGAAAATATTGGGTGACCTAGTGAACGATGTTAGAACTTATTGGAAACTTAATCAAGACAAAGAAAAAGAATTTCTAAAACAAATGTTATCTAATGACTATCAGTTTCATCAATTGTCTCAAGCACAACTTTGAGTAAATCACATACCCATTTGAGGCTAGATCATTGTAAATACTATATTGGGGGAATCGTATTAATATTTAACCTAATACTGCACATGCGACCAAGGGTACCATACACTTAGATAATTAACATGCTAAGCTAAGTTTGTTGAGGTAAGAAATGTATGTCCACAATCCTTTTTACCTCCTCTCCGGTTAAGCAGTTTTTGGATAACAATTCTAAGGCTACAGCGTGGATTATTTTTTTATGTTTTTTCACAAGTCTCTTTGCCTCTCTTTCGAATGATTCGATATTTTCTCCTTCGATTAGCAGTCGCTTTGCTTTGTAAAGGTCATCTGCTGCGGTCAGTCCCATTTTATCGATATGTTGTGCTGCAAAAGCCCCTGCAAGTGATACCAAGATACTATCGCGTATTTTACCTTCAACTTTATATTTCGTTACGCGATCCTTCATACTCACAGATTCAACGGGCATACCTAATATAACAGCCAACACCGCATGCCCGGCTTCATGATAGGCACACAATTCTTCCTTTTTAGATACGGGCATAAAAACTAATACAAAATTTCTAGGTTCTAATTAAGATTAAGAAATTTCCAATCTTTAGACAGATTACCTTCTTCATAGACATAATCTTCACTTTCGTTATATCTCCAACTACCGTTAACATATACCGCTATACCACCCCATATCTTTCTTCCTTTCTTTGACTGCTCTTTTATGTAGCGTGCTAAACCTTTTGCTCGCATTTTTGCATCTTTGGCAGTTATTCCCTTTTTGGTATCGAATAAACCTATCTTTCCATCGGTAAATTGAACGATAAAGTCAACATAAAAAGCGTGTTCAATCTCCGCTTCATCTTTATACAAGACTGCAAAATACTTAATTTCGCTCTCACCATTCTTGAACCACCATTTAACCTTATCTGATCCTTCTAAGAGCTCAATAAATAACATTTCCGGTTCACTGGCTTTCTTGGTGTAATAGGGCTTAAGAATAGACTTTGGTTTATTTTCACTGATATACCTGCTGTTATAGGTAACTATTACCGGAACTTCCCATTCTGGGGTTGTCTGAAGTTCCCTTTTTTCACTAAGTTGCCTAACAATTTCCAATTGGTATTTTTCTTTAGCCAAGTTTATTGTGTCAACGAATGCCTGCACATTTTCCTTACCTAGAACTATACGCTGGACAGTCGGATCAAATTTCCTAATCTTGAAATTTATTGTAAAAAAATTATAAATGGCGGTTTTCATTCTATCGCTTGAATCTACTGGAGCGTATGGAGAGCAATTCTGCGAGATAAAACTATCAAAAAGCTGTTGAAGTTCAAGCGGATTTAATTTAACTTCAATTACTCCTTTATGTTCAATTTCGCCCGCTTGGTCAACATTGACGATTCTACCATCTGCAATTATTGGATTTACTAGTTTTGAAGGAGTAAATACTACTCGATTTTTGAGATCGTTTTCATTTGCAACTTTTTGAAAGATGGTAACAAATTCTCCGGATAATCTTGTTCTTTCCCTTTGTCGCCTTAGAAATATTGACGGCAAGGAAATGTCTTTGTAAAGTTCCGCGCTTCTTTTGGCTTCGTAAATCGTGACATAATCTTTTGCGTAATCCTCGGTTATTGCAATATTCGGAAGATTGGTAAATACAAAGCCTTTATTCAATTCTTCTTCGGAATAGTATTTCAATTCTGGCATACGCATAATCCTACCAATCGTTTGAATCGTAAAAACAAAACTCTTGGTTTCCCTAAAAATTATAAGTATTGACGCTCTTGGACAATCCCAGCCAAGTGCAGGGGCTTGCTTGAAAACCAAAACCTCGACTTCATTATCGTTTTTCTCGATATTGGCAAGTGTTTCTGTTTTTTCTTCTGATAACCAAACTGCTAATTTTCCATTTTTCTCATTGATAGCGAATTTATCGTTAAGAATTTTTAGAACATCTTCTTTTTTACTAATCAAGCTGCTTTTTTGATCTGGCAACTGAACCAATACAAGGGGGTTTATATTTGATCCAGATTTCCTGTATAGGTTTGCTAATTCTTCTCGTTTCTTTAACGCTTGTCCTATGACAAGTTCATCCGCACTTTCTGACCCAACCTTAACATTTGTGAACTCTGGATTTACCGAAATTTCAGACTTAATCATTTCCTCCGCTTTTACATCACTCAGATTAATTTTCTCGTATCCGCCGATACCTTCTTTTAGTTGCGGGGTAGCAGAAACTTCAATCGTTACTTTCGGACTAATTACTTCTATCAGTTCCTTTGACTTTTCGGATCCCGCTGTGTGGTGGCTTTCATCGATAATAAGTATTATTTCGCGCCCTTCTTCTTTTGTATTTTGAATTACGCTGTTAAGATTATTGTCTTGCTCGTTTTCTCTGACATAAATGTTTATGTCTTTTTTATTTATGCTTTGCCAGTTAATAAACAAGATTTCGTTTTCGCCAATCTTTTTATCTTCCAAATCCTCAAAATATGAACATTGAAGTAACCTGTCATCTGCATAATATTTTTCAAGCTTTTCCTTACTTTGCTCGTGCAGCATCCGGACTGAAATCCAGACAAAAGAAAACTTTTTGTCGTCTTTTCTATCTCTCACTAAATCTTTAAGAAGTTCCGAAACCATAACAGTTTTTCCACTTCCGGTAGGAGCTTGAAAAATACAAATCTCACGCTCAGATGACCTCAATAACTTTTCTACAGTTTCTTTTAGACTCGCTACAGCTTCTTTTTGGTAATCCTTTAAGTAAATCATTTGAAAATTCTCTTATAGACATTTAATATAACCGCAGGAATAGGTTTGAGCTCCACCAATTTTCTAATATCTTCAAATTCTTCTTCTCGTGCACTTTCATCGAGGGAAAAAACATAAACTACAAATTTCTTATTTGTCTCTCTAATAAATTTCTTGAAAGGTTCTATTCCGGCATCATCATAAATGATTCCAAGAAGATTGTTTTTGCTATTGGTAAATGCTTTGTATTCTTTACCCTCAGTGAGATTGTCAAAACAATCCTCCTTAAGACAAAGCATTTCAGTAGATTTGTCAACCAATATTCTTTTATTCTCGTCCGATGGCGCACTGTCAACAAACGCTGTTTTAAAATACTTTAATGTACCGCCCAATCCGGTTTTATGGTTATAGCCCTTAATAACATTCATTATTCTTTGATAGCATATGTCCTCAGCTATTTTAGTACCGCTACCAGTATTATCCTCATTGTCTGTACACAGAATAAATTTTCGGGATCCGGAGTCGAATTTGTTTATTTCCATAACAGCGTGTGCAGTTGTACCAGAACCGGCAAAAAAATCGAGAATAGTAGCATTTTTATTCTTATGGTAGTTAATAATTTGTTTCAACATTTTGACTGGTTTTTTACCGCTATTAAAAGGAACGCCGCCCTCACTTCTTATATTTCCAAAGTCAGGACTAAAATCGTAATAGTTAGGAATAGATAAATATCTAACAGCATTTCCTTCATTTAATTCTTCTGCTCTAACCGTCGGAATACCTGTGTACATCTTGCTTCTTGTTGCTCCAACCTTTTGAGGACCGGTAAAATAACGGAATCCCAAACCATCTTCTCCTAGACCTTCGATCTTGTATAAGCTTCCATATCCGTCAACCAGCACTCTCGGCTCGATTACATTTTGAACCATTGTTCCATTTCCTGTTCCTGAATATATGCTTCCAGAAACCCAAGTCTCTTTTAAAAGATTTTTACCAGATTCTGTGTGTTTTAGTATTTTCCATTCACCTTTTTTAAATATAGTTACCCTTCTGTTTTTTACCAGAATCTCAGTCCCCTGAGTCAATTCTTTTATTTCGTAATTAAATTTATCAATTGAATATTCAACTGTTGGTTTGTTTGCTCTAAAGGAGTTTCCATTTTTTGCATAAATTAATACATATTCCATTACGGGCTGCCAGTCGTTTTTCTCATTCAAAGTCTTTCCGGAATATCTAACCTGAATATGCAGGGTAGAAATTCTATTAGTTTCACCAAATATTTCATCACATAAAAGTTTTAGTTGTGCTTGCTCATTCTCGTCAATGCTAATACATATAATTCCATCATTTTTTAAAAGATTTTTTGCTAATCTTAGTCTTTTGTCCATAAAATTGAGCCACTTGCTATGCCTATAGCCATCTTCTGTATCAACATAACGGTCGTTATAAACAAAATCTTTGCTACCCGTATTGTATGGAGGGTCAATATAAATTAGGTCAACTTCTCCTTTATGTGTGTAATTTAAGACAGAAAGAGCGTGGTAATTGTCGCCCTCGATAAGAATATTGGTGGGATCTTCCTTTGATGTTGCTATTTCACGCTTTTTAAGTTCTTCGAGAACTGGGAGCTTTGTCTTACACAATTCAACAACTTCCTCAGGTTTATCTTCCCAAACAATTCCGTATTTTTTTCTTTCGCCGATTTTTTTTAACTCACGGATTAGCTCCGGTTTTGACCAAGTGGAATAATCTTTCGCCATTCTGGCTTATTCTAACACTTTTTTTACGCCTAAACGATTGTTTTAAGAAAGCGATTTATAGCGGTAGGGGGGCTTTTCCTTCAGATTCTTTTAATTTATTCTTAAAAAAATTCTCATATTCATCTAGTTCAATCTCAGAATTTCTTCGCTTCTGGTCAGTTTGGTCTGATACATATTTTTTCTTTGTAAAATTCTCATTTCTGCGTCCAGCGGAATCAATGACTTGGTAGCCAGAGAGCATAAATACTGTCTGTAGCAACAAACACCAATTATCGTCGATTGCCATTCTGGCTTTATTGTGCCGTGGAATGTCGGGATACCTCATTATCAATTTTTTATACATTTCGTAGTCCTTTTTGGTTCTCTCTTGGAACTTAATTAAGACAGGATCCGGTTTGCCATCTCTCACAAACGGTTCTTTATCGTAAGTCATGATCGTATCGTATTGTTTCCAAGCTCTTACTAAATTATTTTCAAAATCTTTTCCGGATTCACGCTTGAGCTTAAATGTTTGATAAACAACAGCAATTACAAAAACTGCCAGAAGAAAAAGGAAAATATTCATCTGTATCAATTGAGTATATGGTTAAATATTGGTTATAGTCAATACACTTTATGTAAATGTCTAGCCATACTTTGGCTATGACTATAGTCAACAAAAAGATCGGTGCGAGGTTGGGAAAACTCCGGCGCGAAGCAGGAATGACGCAGGAAGATTTAGCGTATAAGGCTGGGCTAGATTATAGTTTTTACAATCAGCTTGAAAATGGAAAAAGGAATGTTTCGGTAAAGACGCTAGCCAAATTGGGTCGCGCTCTCCACATTAAGGTAAAAGAAATGTTTTAATAGAAAAGGTGTGTTGTATGCTGCGAGACTGTCATTCAGTTTGTACAAAGCTCAGAACTGATATTCCAGTTTTACGAAACTCAATAATTGCCTCTACTTTGGAAGCTGGGAAATTTTCAGAAATAATAACATAACGAATTTTATATTTACCAAAATTCAAATTGGGGTATCTATAAAAAGTTGACATTGAAAGTTGATGAAAAACCAATGCGTTCGTGCCTTGCGCCCAATAACAGGCGTCAAAATCTCTTTTTCCACCTTGAGGAATGTTAATTGTGAAGGCTCCGGCGCCTGACCAAACGAGTTCAGTCTTATAATCATTTTTGCCAATAATTACCTTTTTATTGATTAGGTCAACGACTTCATCAACATAAGCGCAACAATTTTTACAATAGAATTTTGAACTCGTATTAGACACGATTACATGAATCCAATTTGTTAGAGGACCGTTGGGGTTATTACTAACGACAACATTGCTATGGTAATTACCAAACTCTAATTTCAATCCGTGAACAGAATTAGAATCCCAATGCATGGTGTTTTTGTCCAAATTCTTTAACAAACCTTTAACGGAAACAAATTCAATACTCTTTAATACCAAATAATTTCCAATTCCTGTGCCTTTCCCTGTCAAAGTTGCATCTTTTCCTTTGTGAAAGGCTAACATCTCTATTCCTAAAAATGCTGCAATGGCAAATTCTTGTCGGACAAAAAGTGATCCTGAATTAAGTTCCGATCGTTCAAAATTTATACTTATAAAATACTCAGATCTTTTTAGTGATTCAAAAATATCTCTAGTTAACGCTTCGGGTGTTTGAACTTCTCCCGCGAAGTAAGGATCAAAACCTCTTTTTCTAAAATACTCAACAATTTTTAAGCCGACCTTTTTTTCTTCCGGATCTTGCCCACAACTAATAAACACTCTCGCTTTTCTCATAGTTTCAATCAGGATTATACAACTAAATATCTCTTATAAAGATTGACAAAAACAGCCTCATATGTAATAATTTCATTAGTTAAAATCTTAAAAAGTTTGTTTTGATTTGCGGCGTTTTGACGCGAATCCGAGGAGACCCTTAACGAACAATTAGTTTTCTCAACCAGAAAATTGTAATTCGGAACGGAAGCCTTCGGGGAGTCAGAACGACCTAACAAGTTGGAACGGTTGACTATTCAGGTATTACTGAAGAGCAATCGTTTCCAAAAGTTTTTATTTGGCGACCTTTTCAGGGTCGCTTTTTTTGTGACAAAACGAAAGAAATATGACAGAAAATATTATTCCGGCACAGATAAAACCATCCTACATAGCCCAGAGATGCCCAGTATGCAACGGTTGGGGTACTGTTTCCTTCAAAAGAGTTCAATGCCATGCGTGCGGCGGGAAAGGCTTCATTTTGGTTCCCATATTGAAAGATAGAGAGAAAGAAAAAGCATGAAAAACAAAGATTTTACTCAAATACCAAACTTTCTAATTAAAGACAAGAACATTAGCGATGCCGAGTTTAGGACGCTATGTTTGCTAAAAAGCTACAAATACGGCGAAAGAGGCAAGGTTTTCCCGTCTCAGGCAACAATAGCCGGAATCCGGGGGAAAAGCAGGAGAATTATAAATGCACACCTCCGATCTTTAAGAAAAAAACAAATTATTGACTTTAAGCGGAGAGGTTATTCGCAATCCAATATTTACAAATTCATTGGTGAAGAAAACTTCACATCTATTGTGAAGGAATGTTCTCCTGATAAGTTACAAAATCTTCTCCCTAATAATACTGAGCCTAATAACACAGAGACTAAGAATATCTATAGAGATGTTTCTAATAAATGGGAACAGAAACTTTCTGAGGATGAAAATAAGCTAATAGAAAAAATTGTTAAGTGGTGTACCTTACCGGAATTTAATACCTTGGCTCCGGAATATGCCGTCAGACTTCAGATTACTCATACGATTCAAAAGTGGGGTTTCGATAGGATCAATAAAATTTGGGACGAATACGCATGCAAGCCTTACGCGCCACACCCAAAAAACTTCTGGAATGCGATTAAGCAATTGAAGGAGGAACAAAACGATTACGGCTGATATGTTACCGGAAGAAGCAATTAAACAATTCAAAGAAATTTGTAAAAAGAAGGATATTCACCTTTCTGATAAGCAGGCTGTGGATGAAGCAAATAATTTGGTAGCGCTGTATCGAGTCCTCGCGGAGGCAAAAACTAAAAGAGGATTGACACAAACGAGTAAAGACAGATAATTATGGGTACTATCGAAGATATTTTTCAAGAACGAACAAGTAAAAAAACCGAGCCAGTAGTGAAAAAATATTACTTGGTTTATACACGCAAGAGTTCGGAAAGCGATGAACGGCAAGTCCAAAGTTTGGAGGATCAGAGCCGCGAAAATAATGAACTTATAAAAAGGTTGAATCTTCCGATTCTCAAGCGGTTTGAAGAAAGCAAAAGTGCTAAACAACCCGGCAGGCTTGAATTTGATCGGATGACGGATCTTGCACTCGAAAGGAAGGACATAAAAGGAATAGTTGCGTGGCATTTTAATCGTCTTTCAAGAAACCCAATTGATACCGGAAAACTTCAATGGATGCTCCAGAAAGGTGTAATTGATGAAATCGTTACCATGGAAAGAACTTTCAAGTCTGAAGATTCTGCGATATTGGTATCCCTTGAGGGTGGAATGGCTAATCAATACATTCTGGACCTCCGTAAAGCCTCTATGAGGGGTGTTCATTTCAAAGTTGAACAAGGAATCGCGCCGATTTTGGCACCTCCCGGATTCATCAACGATAAAACCAAGCCTCAGGGTAAAAGAGACATACTTCCCGATCCAAAAACTTTTCCGTTAATGAGAAAGCTGTTTGAATTATATATGACCAGAGATTTTTCCGTAAGCGGGTTAACTAGGGAGGCAAGCAAAATGGGATTAAAGAACAGTCTGGGACGGGAAATCGGTAAAAGCCAGATGTACCGGATACTCCGTGATCCGTTTTATGCAGGAAGATTTATTTATGAAGGTAAAATTCACAAAGGTATTCATGAGAGAATGCTCAAGGACGAAGAATATGAACTTGTTCAGGAAATCCTTGAAGATAATGGCAAGTCTCGACCCCAAAAACCTTTAGAATTTACACTTAGTGGGCTTGTCCGGTGTGGTGAATGTGGCATGGCGATCTGTGGCGAAAGACATATAAAGCGTTACAAAAATGGTAAATCTAAAGAGTTCAGATATTACAGGTGTACGAAGAAAAGTAAAACCAAGATTTGCAATCAACTTTACATAAGCGCTAACGCCCTTGAAAAACAAGTTGCGGATTTTTTGGAGACCGTTGAAGTTGACCCGGATTTTGCCACTTGGGCTGCTGAATGGTGTAAATATCTTACGAATGAAGATAGAAAATTTAGAGAATCAAAACTTAGAGCCATAAAAGATTCTTACGATGGCGCGGCGTCTAAAATAGAAGGTCTTGTGGATCTTAAATTGTCATCCGGAATGCCGGAGGAAGTGTATAGATCAAAAATGGATAGACTTATTGCCGAGCGCGATCAGGCAAAAGTAGCTTTGGATAATTTTGACATGGGAAACGACGAATGGGACGACTTAACCGTAAAAACATTTGATTTTGCCTCAAAAGCCCGGCAAAGATTTATTGAAGGTGATCTGAGTACAAAAAGATTGGTTCTTAGAGGTATTGGCTCGTACTTGACTCTTTCAGGCAAGAAATTGGATATTCAGCCTCGTATTCCTTTTCTGAAGATTAAAGACTTCTTAGATAGTAGGTATTCTACCTCTAAACGGCTCGAACCTGGAGATAATGTCATATTTACGGCACAAACACACGATCATTATGCACCTCAAAACAATTGGGGTGGCTGACGCGATTCGGACGCGCAACCCCTAGGTCCACAACCTAGTGCTCTAGCCGTTGAGCTACAGCCACCACACAACAATATGACTGTCGAGAAAATTCATATTTTTCTTACAGCCACAGTCATATTTTAGCATTTGGGGAGAGAATTAGCCAAGGTTAGGACTTCAGGATTTTTGGGTATATAAAGACCAGAAGAAGAGTTCCGATCAAACTCAATATGGAAACAACTAAAAATAGGTAGTGAAACCCCAGAGTAACCGCCAAATATCCGCCGAGAGCTGCAGCTACCGCAGAAAAAAGCTCAGTGAAGGTCGAGTGAACGCTCCAAATAAAAGATTCCCGTCCTTCCTCCATGTTTCTTGTGAATAGTCCCATCCAGGCAGGATATGAAATAGCGCCGCCAATTCCCATTAAAGCTTGAATTAGATAAATATGGACTGGTATTGTTGCAAAAATATAAAGTCCTATCGAAATGCTTATTAAAAGATTTCCTGAAATAGTCAGATAAAAATCAATTTTTTCCCCGCTTACATTGTCAATTAAGATGCCTATTGGAAGTTGCAATATTGATTTAGTAGCCAGATAAATTGCTTCCCCGATGCCGACGACGATTAAAGTTCCGCCGAGTATTTGTTGATTTACGAATACGGCGAAAATTGGCGAAATTAAGCCAAAGCTGGCGAAAAGGAAAATGTCCGAAACAACTAAAGTGGTTAAAATTCTATTAATGTTCAAAATATTCTTCCAGCCGACTTTATAAATTCTTCTATCCATTTAATTAATACTAACATTCTTGGATTGCTATTAACAAACTATTTCCTATATAATTACCTTGGAATGCCTGATAATACCAAACCTCGAAAAAGAATTGTTGTTGAAGAAGTCGAAGTCAAGGAGACTCCAAAAGGCGAAGAAATCAAAAAGGAAGAATATCCCACACCTGACATCCTGGAAGAGGGAGCGAAAGTTTCCTCGGAGGAACTTATTAAGGAAGAGAAAGAAGTACCGAAGGAAGAAAAACCCATTGAAAGGGAAACGGAGGAAATATTACCAGTCCCCGAAACTACAAAAAAGGGAATTTCTCCCGTTTTTTGGATAATAATACCCGGAATTTTTCTTTTGGGTGCAATTCTTGGCGGAATCGTTTTTTACCAAAAAGGTGTAAATAATGGTCAAGCGGAAACTACCCCTACTGCAGTCCCCGAGATTTCCGCTGCACCCTCAGCAAGTCCTTCAGCAACACCCGATTTGTCAAAATACACAATTGATATCTTGAATGGTTCGGGAATTTCAGGTGAAGCGGGTAAAGCGAAAACGTTGTTAACTACCGCAGGGTTTAGTATAGGTTCCACAGGTAATGCCGCTACCTATGATTACACAAAAACCATTATTAAGGCCAAATCTAATGTTGACCCCGCTTTTGTTTCGGCACTTTCCTCATCTTTAAATAAAACTTATGTAACCGACACGCCGCAGACACTTAGCGATTCTTCGAATGATGATGTCCAAGTAATTATCGGTAGCTCTAAAGCTCCATGATGTTATACTTTAATTATGAAAAAAGTTCTGTTTATAGAAGATGATTTGTTAACAAACAAAGCTTACGCTGACAAATTTTCTAAAGAATACGAAATATTGACTGCCCTAAACGGAATAGACGGTGTCAGCTCTGCAATTAGGATGCATCCGAACTTAATTATTTTGGATATCATGCTTGGGGGCGAACTCAACGGTTTCGATGTTCTTAGGGAACTTAAACTTAATTCGGAATCTGCCAAAATTCCGGTGATTGTCCTCACCAATTTAGAGAAACAGGAAGAATCAGCCAAAGCTGCAGGTGCTGCTGCATGTTTTATTAAAGCCAATATCAGTCTTGATACCGTCGGAGAAGAGATTAAAAAGTATATCTCCTAAATAAATTACTCCAAAATTCCAATTTGAGCGGGATAGGGGAGTCGAACCCCTCTTCACAGCTTGGAAAGCTGTTGTTAAGCCGATTAACTAATCCCGCGTTAGGATAATTATATCAAAAGTCGGAGTGCCCGGGCTCGAACCGGGGACCTCCACGTCCCAAACGTGGCGCGCTACCAACTGCGCTACACTCCGTGGTGCCGAGGGCGGGACTCGGACCCGCATGAAGTAATTAGCTTCGCGGGCTCTTAAGGCCCGTGTGTCTACCATTCCACCACCTCGGCTTGCAACTCATATTCTACCAAAAATCAACTTGATTAACATTCCCGATCGGTTACATTGACAACGGTTTCAAATAAGTAAATACTGAAATTATTCTAAGGGGGTGATTTAGATGAAAAAATACCTGCTTCCATTTATTCTTCTTTGGTTGGTGGATTCGATAATTGTTTATCTGGCGGTTCTTGTCATGCCAAGATATTTCGTTTTAGGGTCCATGACTGTCACAGTATGGGCCGGAGCATTTGTTGCCGGTTTTACTTGGACACTCATTGTTTGGCTCCTCAAACCGTTAATTTTTCTTTTTACGAAGCTAAAAGGGGCTTTTGGAATGTTTTGTTTCTATCTCGTTTTGAACTTCGTAGCGCTCTGGATAACAGCAAGGCTTGGTCCTGTTGTCGGATTCGGAACAACAAGATTTATTTGGCTTATCCCCGTGGCTATATTTGCGGATTTAATCCAATATTTGGTCTGGAAAGTGTTCGGGATGAAAAAACTGATGAAGTAGCTTCTTTGTGCGCCTGAGAGGAATCGAACCTCTATTGCCTGTTCCGAAGACAGGTACTCTATCCGTTGAGCTACAGGCGCTCTTTTACGCTATAATTGTACCTCAGATGGACACGATTGACCAACAAATCGAGGCAATACAGGAAATTTTACGCAAAACTCCTCACCATAAAGCCACTAACGGTTTTATAGGTGCAATGAGGGCAAAAATCGCCCGCTTAAAGGATAAAGAAATTGAATCTTCGTCAAAAGGCGGAGGAGGAGGAACTGGATATGCTGTCAAAAAACAAGGAGACGCAACTGTCGTTCTTGTGGGTCCACCTTCCGCAGGAAAATCCACGCTAATCAATCGTTTAACCAACGCCGAAAGCAAGGTTGCACCATATGAATTTACTACGGTTACGGTTGTTCCGGGAATGCTTAAATATAATGAAGCTTATATTCAAATTCTTGATATCCCAGGACTTATTGAAGGCGCAAAGGAGGGTAAAGGCAAGGGACGCGAAGTTCTTTCCGTTGCCCGCGGTGCCGATCTTCTTGTAGTGATGACTGATGTTGAACGAATTGATTTAATAGGAAAAATGACGGCTGAACTTAAAGGTACAGGAATAAGAATTAATCAGGAAAGACCTAATATTCTTATCGAAAAATTGACTCAAGGAGGACTGGAAATTTATTCAAATATTAAACAGGATATAGATAAAGAAACTATTAAAGAAATAGCCCGTGAATACGGTATTAAAAATGGATTAATTACATTAAAAGAAAAGTTTACATATGAACGTCTCTTTGATGCCTTTTCGGAAAACAGAGTTTATACCCCTGCCATTTTCGTTATCAACAAAGTGGACGTCCCGGCTGGTGCCAAACACTACAAAATGGGCACATATCATATTTTAAACATCAGTGCCGAAATAGGCTTCGGAATGGACGAACTGATTGAAGAAATTTGGGAAGCCCTTAAATTTGTTACGGTTTATTTGCTAAAACCGGATGAGGAAATCGGTAAAGGAAGTCCTGTTATAATGAAAGATGTAGATACAATACGAGAAGTTGCCCTCAAAATTGGCCCCGATTTTGCCGCCAGTAAAAAACTTGTAAAGATTTGGGGTTCGGGGGCAAAATTTCCGGGTCAAGAGGTTTCCTTCGAAACAAAAGTTGCTGAGGGAATGCAAATCAGATTTTTCTAAACAATGGAAGACTACGAATTGATAGACAGCGGATCGGGACGGCGTCTTGAGCATTTCGGTAAATATGTTCTGGATAGACCGGACCCTGAGGTTTTATGGCAGAAGAATCTGGGGGAGGCGGAGTGGAAGAAAGCCGACGCAGTTTTTAGAGAGAGCTGGATTAACAAAAATCATGTTCCCGAAAGGTGGCAGCTTTCATATAAAGATATTAAATTCTGGGCAAAACTTGCTCCTTTTAAGCACACGGGAGTTTTTCCGGAACAAGATTGGCAGTGGGACTTTATTTTTGAAGTGTTAAAAAACAAGAACGCAAATGTTTTAAACCTTTTTGCTTATACTGGAATCGCTTCACTTTTTGCGGCAAAGGCCGGCGCAAAGGTAACGCACCTTGATGCCAGTAGACCGGCAATTACCTGGGCTAATGAAAATCGGGAACTTAACGGAATGCAAGACTCACCTATACGGTGGATTATTGACGATGCAATCAAATTTACAGAGCGGGAGGTTAAAAGAGGAGTCAAATATGATGCAATCATTATGGATCCTCCCGTGTACGGCCATGGACCAACGGGAGAAATTTGGGATTTCAATAAAGATTTTCCAAGACTTCTTGAAAATTGTAAAAAGATAATAAGCGATAAGCCCATATTTGTAATCGTAAATGCTTATGCAATTTCCTTGTCACCAACCACTTTGGCAAACACCTTGCAGGGCTATTTTGGTAAATCTGGAGGAAAAATTGATAATGGCGAGCTTACTTTAAAAGAAAAATCCGGCGGCCGGCTTCTTTCGACAGGCATTTGGGCAAGGTGGAGTGAGTGAGCCCAGATGGATTCGGACCATCAACCTTTTCCTTAAGAGGGAACTGCTCTACCATTGAGCTATGGGCCCGCGATCAAAACTTCAAATTCAGCGAGCTTTGCAAATACGAGCCTATTTTAGCAAAAAACGAATCAATTTGCATTTTATTAATTGCAGTAATAACACTTTCAATCGGAAAACTATTACTTATTCTTGTACCCTTTGTGTTGCTTAGGAATAAGGATTTGCTATAAATTCCCGTGTTTGAAGGTGCTGCTGCTTTAAAAACAATCAATCCAAGCTTCATGGGTTCAATATCGGAGAAAGAATAGCCGGCGATAGGAACATCATTTGTATCACTAGAAATTAGTATATCCTTCTGATCCCAAATGGATTCCCCCGTATTTTTGGCAAGAATTGCACCGACGAAATCACTTCCCGGAAGAATTACGGGTTGTGCAAGAGCACCAATAATTTGTCCGCTTACTTTTTGTACGGGTGTTCCGGCAACTTTAAGTATTTTTTGAACTGTTGTGTAATAAGAATAAAACGTTCCGTCGGTTTTCTCCCAGGAAAATTGTGAAAATGGAGCTTGTGGGTAGTTTAAAATAAACGGAGTTACGGCGATAACCCTCGGGTCATTCCAGACATTTTGAAAGGCGTAAGTGAGCATAGATCCGATTTTATCGGGATCAATCTGTTGGTTGGACCACCCGGTTTCGGTAATAAATACAGGCAAATCTTTAGTTACCCCAAGAGACTTGAGAAAGGCCAATTCCCAATCGAATGTGTCAATAGTACCCCGACCCGTATCCGTTTCTTTGCCTGAAAAATCGGGATTTGGATATGAATGTGAGGTCCAACCGTCAAGGTTATCAAAAAGGTTGGGTTGCGCCGCGAGCATTCTCTTTAAGAAAAGTGCTTCGTCCATTGTTGTTGAAGTGTTTTTGGCCGATGCATCAAGCCCAGCCGGTAAAACGAAAAAATCCGGCGACGCTGCATGAAGTTTGGTGGCAAATTCATTCAAGTAGTCTGCGTATCCTGCAGGGTCAATCTTTCCGCCCCATTCGGTTGCATGATTAGGTTCATTTGATATTACGATGTAGCGGTTTTGTGTAACCCAGTTGAGAGAGTTTAGGAAAGCTATCCAGTTATTTATTTCTGCTTCCGCCGGAATATTCCATGTATCACCGTTTGCGGTTGTTGCAATTCTCACAATCGGAATCAGGTGAAGTCTTCTCATTTGGTCAAAGACCTGCTGCCAACGGTCGTGGTCTCTTTCCCCCTCAGTTATAACAAATGTAACGTACCCCCAATCGCCTCCGGATGAGTTTACCAGTGACGCTGCGGCAGGCAAGTCTTTTTCGTCAGTGATGTGAATGCCAAAAGTGTTGTTCGAAACTGCCGATGGGGAATTCTCAGCAAGAACACAGGATTGCATGCTAAAAATAATATAACTTGATAAAATCAGCGAAAGAATTTTCTTCATTTCAAATATCCATTGTAGCAATTAATTTGACTAAGCAGAAATCACTTATATAATTAAGTTCCCAAATATAATTTATGAAAAATACCGAAAAATTAAAATCCCCATATAGCAAAGAGGTTTACAGGAAAAACGCTGAACTTTATAAAGTGATGTCAAACCCAAAGCGCCTTGAAATATTAAATATAATTGCCGATAAAGAAGCTACTGTAAACGATCTTTCAAGAACTCTGGGAACAAGAAAATCAAACACTTCCCAGCACATGGCTTACTTAAGATATGTTGGCTTGGTCACAACAAGAAGGCAGGGCAAAAACATTTTTTATAAAATTACCGATGTAAGGATAGTCGAGCCATGCAAGATCTTTAATGAACTTCGTGCGAGTAAAAACTTTAAAAAAGCTTCGGAAATTATTTGATCCTTCACCATTTTGAAGCAGAAATGATAAAATAGTGTGTTTCATGCCCTTGTAGCTCAACGGATAGAGCATCTCCCTTCTAAGGAGGAGATGACAGTTCGATTCTGTCCAAGGGCACTTGATCTGAACTCTGATATAATTGCAGATGTGGCGGAATTGGCAGACGCGCACGGTTCAGGGCCGTGTGGGGCAACCCATGGAGGTTCAAATCCTCCCACCTGCACATAAAATCGCGCACCCGTGGCGGAATTGGCATACGCGGTAGCTTGAGGAGCTACGCCGAAAGGCGTGAGAGTTCGAGTCTCTCCGGGTGCACTTTAAGGACGCTTAGCTCAGTTGGCTAGAGCGCATCGTTTACATCGATGAGGTCGGGGGTTCGAGACCCTCAGCGTCCACTGTGAGATTTTTGCCGAGATAGCCAAGGTGGTCAAGGCGGGCGCCTGAAGAGCGTCAAATGGCTGTTCGACTCAGCCTCTCGGCACTAAGTTCAATTTATTACCACAAAATTCATCTTACAGTTTTTTGAAGCTAAATTTGTTCGAGCTAACCACCAACTTAATAAATTAGTTCGGAAGTTATTTATTAGAGTTCTTTAAGATTTGCGTGCTAAATCCTAAGGGATTTGTGTCATGACCAGTTATGGTTACAGAATAATTTACGGGTCCATTATGAATTTCGTTGGGATACAGCCATCCAAAATTTGAATCGATATTTGATCTTTCTGGTGCCTTTCCATACGTGGCGAAAAGGTACCTCCAGCCCTCATATTTATGACACACCCCTTCTTCATTTAATTCATAAGTCTTATTTCCAATTTTTGACATTACCGAAGAAACAATTTCTTTTTTTACAGATAATCCATAAGGATTGTATGCAGTCAAAACACTAAAAATGCCGAGACTACAGATAATCACGATCAGTAAGGGGCTAATATATTTATTCCAAATAATACCAGGAATAAATAACAGCAATGGAAATAATCCTAAGAGATAATATTCGGAAGAGCTTTCAGGAAAAAATACATAGCTTGAAGCGATCAATAATATTCCGAGAGCTAGAATCCTTGAATTTTCCTTAAGCCAGGTATTTTTTGTGAAAAAAAATATCAAAATAAGTATTATGAATGGTAAGGAAACTAGCGATGGAAAGCTTCTATATTTTGAGCATATAAATAATATTTCGTTTGCAGTTATTGTATGGGGATTGAGATACCACAAACGCATTATAGATTCTGCCAATGATTGCATTTTTGAAAAAGAACTTGGGTGCATAGCCGAAGCAATTTGTTTAAGCCTCAGAATCGTTGTGATATTGCTCCACTTATGAAAATAGTCAAACACGATAAGGGGCGATATTGTCAATATAAATACCAAGGCCGATTGAGCGAATACCTTAATTTTTATTCCTTTCCTTAATTGATATAGTGCAAGAACAATAAAAGGAACAAGCGAAAGGTGTGCATGAAATACTAATCCGTAAGCTAGTGCAAATAGCAACCAAAATTTTTGATTATCCTTGACCTTATACAACGAGTAAAGCATCGTGACAGCTAACAAAGGTACCGTTGTCGGATTCCAGTATTTCTGGTCGAAAAATACGATTAAAGGTAAGCAGGCATATAGAATTGATGTAACTAGACCCACCCTGAAAGAAAACATTTTAGAACCAACGTAGAATATAACAGCACATGTAATGGCTCCTATTATTGCAGCCACATATGCAGTAATTAGAGGATCCCCGTGTGATAAAAATAACCAAAATGCTGTAAAATAGCTCCAAAATGGGCCTAAATAAAAACCCGTATTGGCTGCATTTACCCCAATCCAAATAAGGTGAAGGTGCTTGACCAGTGTCATCGCAATATCAGTTTGGTATTCTTCATCAGCTGTAAATGTGTAAATTAGATTTAAATGATAAATCCTCAAAAACAGAGCCAAACAAAAAATCAAAATCGGAAAGAGCTTGGTTTTAATAAATTTGTTTAAAAAGGCAGGCATGGGAGATTCAAAATTTAATGTTTATCTTTTTTATCATAGTACCTATGGGGTTAAAAGAAAAATACTTTCCTTTCTTTTACCTAACAGATATTAATTGTGAATGACTATTAAGTAATTGGAGTTGTAAAGCTAGTGTTTCAGTCTCGGATTTGCTAGAATTAAGCAGGTCGAATGTGTTCGAGTACAGCACCGTTCTCGGCACACATCTTTTTACTATAGATTTTGTAACTGCTATCATTAAACTATGAAAAGGAACTCCAAAGGTTTTATACCTATTCTTATGCTTATAATTCTGGCTTCGTTTGCCGTTGTCGGATATTTTGCTTATAAAAATTACAAATCGAATGTCCGAATGACTACACAATCAACATCTTTACCAACTTCCTTAGTCACGCCCACGCCAAAATCTAACGTTGCTACTCCTTCTCCGAAAAGAATTATTCCTAAAGCTACCGCAGCGCCGCTTATTGATTGTATAGGCCCTGACGGAAAACATGCCAAAGCGACACAAGCCGATTGTGATAATCTAAATTCTTTTTGGAGAAATCAGGGTCAATCAGTCCAAACAAATTCGAGCAGTACCTCTAATAGTCAAACCACTACAACACCAGTTTCAACTCAGTCCAATCAATTAGGGTACACATTTTCTGTTGATTCGATCAATATAACCATAAAAAATGATTGGAATGAGGTTACTGTCTTTACGTTTACTTCCACCGGATCAACATCTTTCGAATTTGCCGGAACTCCTGTTTACCAAGGAGGAATCGACTGGTCTGCGGCAAGCGGTAGCAATTTTTCAGGCCAGGTCATTACGGAGGGCCTTCAAGTCGCACCAAATGTTCCCGCAGGGGTTTACCAAGGTACAATGACTTTTACGGACGAAACAAAAAATCTTACAAAAACCTTTCCTACCACAATTACCGTAACCGATTAGGTGTGCCACCGGGGTTTTTTTACGGCCGAATTTGATGTATCATTAGCCTTATGCGGCGGTAGTTCAGTGGTAGAATGCTTCCTTGCCAAGGAAGAGGTCGGCGGTCCAAATCCGCTCCGCCGCTCCATAAACATAAAAACTTGACACTTAGACTGTTTTTGTGGCATCCTGACAAATAATGGAAACTACCCCGTTTGAAAGGGATAATGATATTGGCTTCTGGAAAAATCTGGTCCTAGTCGTGGTTTTTTTTACAATAGCTCCGATAACACTCGCAATAAGCTTATTCTCTTTGGTGTCACTTAAAACAAGCAGCATTACAAATATCGTTCTTTCTACAAACCAAGGTGTTCAAAATCTAACGGTTGGGCCGCTTTCGGGTGTCAAAGTCTATGCATCTCTTCCTATGGAACTTCCCTCGGTGTCGGGGTCCGTTGAATCGGCAGACGCAAGAACGGAAATTGTCAAACAATATATGGAATCCTACGATTCACCCCTTGCGCCCTTCGCAGATTTAATTGTTGAAACTGCCGATAAGTATTCGCTTGATTACCGTCTAATAACTGCAATTGCTCAGCAGGAAAGTAACCTTTGTAAAATTATTCCTCCGGGATCTTATAATTGCTGGGGTTGGGGAATTACCGGCCAAGGTACACTTGGTTTTACTTCATACCAGGACGGAATCGAACAAGTTTCCGAAGGTCTAAGGGAAAATTATTTGAATAAGGGCTACGTAACGGTCGAGGATATAATGACAAAATACACTCCTCAAAGTAACGGCTCCTGGGCTCATAACGTAGACCAGTTTATGACGGAAATGCCCTAACCTCTTCAGTTGACAAACCTATAATACTATGCTATAGTACTCGTACATTCCGAGGCTTAGGCATGGAAACATGATCTCGGCGTTGGAATTTATATTTGGCCCGTCTATTTATAGACGGGCCTTCTTTTTACATAAGGATATGAATAAACTTATTACAATTACCCTAATTATTTCGACGCTTTCGTTAATCGGCGCCGGGAGAGTCTATGCTCAAAACGAGTCCGACTCTTCGGCATCCCTTAAAACCCAATCTGAATCAACCGGGTTCGACTATCGTGTGGAAAATCTTACGGTATTTCTGGAAAAATACGATTCACCTCTTGCGCCATACGCACAGGATATTGTTGCTTACGCTGACGAAAACGGGCTTGACTACCGTCTCGTTCCCGCCATTTCAGGAGTGGAATCCACATTCGGTAAATTTATTCCGTCAAATTCATATAACGCCTATGGGTGGGTAAACGGCGACTATACTTTTAAGTCTTGGCCCGATTCCATAAACGTTGTCTCTTCAACATTGAAGGCCAATTACATCGACAGGGGCGCCGTTTCAATCCCACAAATCGCAAAAAGGTATGCGCCTCCATCTACCACATGGGGAGGCAACGTAAAATATTTCGTATCTCAAATAGATACGCTCCCGCTAAACTTTGATATAATCTAAGCTAGGCCGGGGTGGTGAAACGGTATACACGCTAGGTTTAGGACCTAGTGCCCCTTAAAGGCGTGCAGGTTCGATTCCTGTCCCCGGCACCGCCGTGACGAAACTGAAAAGTGATGAGGAAAAAATCGAAAAAGAGTTCCATATTTCCGTCTACATTATTGTTTATAAGTTTGTTTTAGGGCTTGCCGAACTACTTTCGGGACTAGTCTTGGTCTTCTACGGCTCGACTATTTACCAGGTATACCAAGCGGGTATGATAAAAGAGCTTTCTGAAGATCCTCATGACTTATTGGCAAACTTAAGTGTAGGAGTTGTTCCGAATCTCCTCACGCATAACACCTATCTGGTAATTTACCTTCTTATCCTGGGAGCTGCCAAAATTGCAGGTGCAATCGGTTTAATCTATAAGCAAAATTGGGGAGTCGATCTGCTTGTAGGACTAACTATTATTTTGGCTCCTTTTCAAATGGTTAATATAATAATTCACCGTGGCGCGTTTGATTTTTTCTACTTTATTGCCGGCCTCATAATCGCACTTTATCTTGTTGAATTCAGGCCAAAAGCCTGGATTTCAAGAGTTCTAAAAATTTAGGCAATATGCTAGTATGAATGGATGGAAAGCGTGCGTATTCATCTTCATAAAACCAACAGATCCTACTTTGAGCACCTACTTTTTATGTCAATACCGGTTTTGGTTTTTATTGCAGCGCTGTTTGTCTTTCTAAGATTTCTAAAATGATTAAAAATCTCCTTCTTCCTTTCCTGGGCGTTATAGCATTTATTGTAATAGTAGGTGTATTTTTCCAAAAAACCCAGAATACAAACCCCGGGCAGGTTCAAAAAACAGTCACTATCGCCAGCAAGGCTATAAACGTCGAAGTTGCGGATACACCCGCCGAGCGTGCACAAGGGCTATCCGGAAGGTCTTCTTTGGCGGCGGATAGTGGTATGCTTTTCGTCTTTGAGACAAAAGCCGTTACCCCCATTTTTTGGATGAAAGATATGCTAATTCCACTGGATTTTATCTGGATAGGAGGAGGAAGAGTCGTACGAATAGATAAAAATGTTCCGTTTCCCGCTCCGGGAACTCCGGATGCCAACCTTAAAACTTATACGGCGGGTGAGCCGATCGATTACGTTTTGGAGGTAAACGGCGGGTTTTCCGATACAAATTCAATCAAAGTGGGAGACCCCGTTACTCTAAGCGGGATTTAGAGTGAATTCTTCCAACTCCTTAATCCCTCCGAATGCAATTCTATCCATTACCATTTTGGCTCCGCCGAAGCTTCTGGCGGAGGTAACGGTGAATCCTCCCCACCTTTCGTTTACCAGATCCACCGACTGCACGAGAGACCGTTTCCTGTCTACATCTTCGAAAAGGCCCAACTGCAGTGAAGTGTCCCGGCTCAGGCCAAAACACGAAACGGCAATATTCAAAACAGGAGAGTTTGGGTTAGCCTCAATCAGAAGTCTGAAGGCCGCCTTATAGAAATCCCTTGAATCAAAGTAAGGTTGGGTAAGGAGCCTGCCTTTGTGCCACCAGGAACCGTTCTTGTAGGCCAACATCAGGTGAATACCGCTTGCCCTATATCCGGCGGCCCTCAATCTGCTACACATCTTCTCCGTGAGTCTGGCAAGGACAGGGGAGAGACCGGCAGTTGTGGCAATATTCTTTCCCAGAGCTACCGAATTGCCGTAGCTTCGTCTTCCGAACTCAACATCATCAACCTCATAGCCGCCAAGCCGTACATGCCAGTAAAGGCCGTTTATCGAATGAAAAGCCGCACGGAGGCGCCAAACCGGTGCTTCAAAAAAATCCAGAACCGAATAAATACCCATTCCGTTTAACCTTGCGGCATTCCTTTCCCTTATACCGGTCAGGTCTGTTAATTTGAGGTGTGAATAAATGTCCAAAAAATTATTCTTGTTAATCTCGTCAAGTCCGTCGGGTTTATGAAGTCCCGCGGCAACTTTGGCCAGATACCTATTCGGTGCGATTCCGACGTTTACTGTCAGCCATTCACCGATTTCAGCCTTAATTCTGGTCTTTATTTCCATTCCGATATTCTTCATATTTCCTTTTATGAGTTTGGGGTAGTCTTTCATATTTAAAACAAATTCATCGATAGATTTCGGAACAAAATCGCTTGTGTAATCCGAAATCAGTCTCCGCAAGCTTAGGTGGACATTCCTGTATTTCCAGGGGTCCGGCGGTAAAACAATGAGCTTCGGATAAATTGCCCTGCCGTCACGGACTCTAAGGCCGGTTTTAATCCCCAATCTTTTTGCCTCGACCGAAGCCGCCAAAATGCATCCGCCGGGAGAGGTAAAAGCAGCAACGGCAACAGGCTTTCCTCTTAAAAATGGGTTTGCCTGTTGTTCAATTGAGGCAAAGCAGGAATTAAGATCAATGTGCATGATTGTCGAAGGAGCCGAATTAAATTCCACTTTCCACCTCCATTAATTTCCAAGCCAGTGTTTCCGTATCAAACCTAAGTTTCATGGCCAGGGTATTGGTGGAAACGGAAAACATATGATAAAGAATGCGACCTTCGCGGAATGTATAATGAAGTCCCACTTTGTCGATCTGATGGATTCTATTCTTCCACTTAACCCATTTTGGAGAATCACTCATTCCGACAACTACTTTTTCATCAATGACTTCCGCCATATCTACTTTTAACCCGAATAAAATACGAAGTCAAGACTACTAACTACATCTTTCCGTATCATTTATGCTATAATAGCGGTATGACAAACGAGTCGAAATGGTATAGTCTGATTGCGATAACGGACGGGGAAACACAAGAAGGTAAAACCGGGCGTGTAAGAATAGTTGATATGGTTATCAAACCCGGTGTCCGAGAGAATTGGGAACCCGTCTTTAAGATGGAAACTCATGATGGAGGCGTTGTAACAATGTACAAGACAGGCGAAGGTGAAATTGTTTTCGAAAAAATGCGTGACGGTAAGCTGCAACTTCCGGCCATACAGGATGAAAATGGGAAGAATGAGTTTAGAGAAATCGTCGAGGCGGGCTTAACGGCTATGGGAATACTAAACGCAGAAAAAGCCAAAGTTGAGAAGAAATCTTAACTAAAGAGTAGAATATATTTGTGAGGAACCTCTTGAATTATTTGCTGATTGCGATTGTATTTGCCCTTATCGGCTGGTTTGCAAATACTGCATACCATTTACCCAAAAACTCAAACCCGTTGAGCCAAATTAAACCCACCCCGCTTCTTAAGTACTCGATCGAAAACCTGTCAACTGCATCCTTCAAACCTTCCCAGATAGTTATCGGAAAACTACTCAGCGATAACCCCAAGTTCACTTCTTATGAATTTTCACTTGCATTTTCACCCGACTTTTCTGACAATTTGAAAACCACATCGGGAATTATTAATATTCCGAAAGGCACAGGAACTTTCCCCGTAATAGTCATGTATCGGGGCTATGTTGACCAAAATCAATATACGATCGGGGAGGGAACCCAACCGGCGGCTACGGTTTTTGCGGAGAACGGTTTTATTACGGTTGCACCGGATTTCCTAGGTTATGCGGATAGCACTCCGGCGTCAAACGATGCTTTTGAATCGCGCTTCCAAACATATGTTACGGCAGCCTCAGTTTTAAAATCGGTCAACTCAATAAAAAACTGGGACGGTAAAAATATTTTCGTCTGGGCGCACAGCAACGGCGGGCAAATTGCCCTAACCACTCTGGAAATTACCGGCGTCACCTATCCAACAGCCCTTTGGGCTCCCGTTTCCAGACCTTTTCCGAATTCCGTACTTGTTTACACAAACGAATCCGACGACCAAGGAAAGTTTTTAATTGCCCAGCTCGCCGCGTTTGAGGATACGTATGATGCAAATTTATTCTCGCTTACCAATTACTTAACTAAAATTAAGGCTACGATTCAACTCAACCAGGGCACGGCCGATACCGAAGTTCCGTATTTTTGGAGTGACCAGCTCGCTCAAAGCCTAAAAGAGGCGACCGTTTCGGCTACGTATATCAAATACCCGGGAAACGATCATAATATGAGACCAAATTGGAATGAAGTAGTGGAAAACAATCTTAAGTTCTTCAACGAAAATCTTAAGTAAGCAGTTACAAACCCTTCGACGACTTCCGATAATAAGGTTCAACTATTTCCTCCAGTTCGTCCTCCGAAAAGTTATGGGGGATTTGAAATCTTCCTGCTCCGTTTGCCACTAAACCAGCTATGTATCTTCTAAGCGACGCACGGACGTCTTCAGCCGACATCTCCCGAGTTCCCGTAAGAAATGATATATGTGGCCAAGGTTCGTGTATAAACAGTCTAACCAAACCGTAACTCACTTCATCACCACGCGAAATAATTTCCTTAAAATGAGGATTTTCAACATTTGTACACCATAATGCCGGGCTTATGGCCTTGTGAATACGTTCATATCTTGCAGGCATATTTTCTGTATCTGATAATTCCGGTGCTACAAAAACAGCATCCACAAGTCCCGAAGTCGCCCACAGGTTTACCCTTTGAGACAAAGCAACTAAAGGCTCCCTGTGTTTAATTTTCTTAATATAACTATCAGGTTCAAGCAACAAAACTACACGGGCGCCATCTAATCTATTATCCAAAATACGTACTTCATGCATCTCTTTTAACGCAAGAATGTGACCTTTGGTTCCCTCAAATCCGCCGGAAATTACGAGTTTTTGTCTATCGACAATTCCGGAGCCGTCGCATTTTGAGGGATTTGTTTGTTGCAAAACGGTACCCTCAATCTGAAAAATGGAACATTCAGGGCGAGTCCCTGCCAATTCCAGAAGCGGAAGTCTTGAAATAACCCACCGCGCGACTCGTCTATCAAACCACGAGGACATAATCCGGTCCCTAATTTCCATACTTTCAATCATTCGGGTGATTCTAACATGAAGATCAAATGAAGTACCAAATAAAAAGATAGTAACTCTTTCAAAATCCGCCGAACCGGCTGTTTTATCTCTATCTTCCGAAACCAACGACTTTTATTGTCTTGGTTCCATCGGTCTGGCTACGTTAACATTCAATTTGCGGCCTTTAAGATCGTATTGATTGAACATTTCGATAGCTTTTTTGGCCTCATCGTCGCTTGACATGGTTATAAAACCAAATCCGCGGCTTCTTCCGGTCATCTTATCGCTTATGACGGCTGCATCGACTACTGTTCCTGCACCGGCAAAAAGAGCTTTAAGATCATCGGCGGTTACTTCCCACGCCAAATTTCCTATAAAAAGTTTAGATTGCATTGTAAATTAAAATTTCACCTCCTCTCGATTGAAGTCTGAACAAAGGCGGAGCTTAGTTTGAAGCCCAACTATCCCTTGAAAACTCTGAAAGTAGTATATAATAATTATTGTCAAATGGCAAATAAGCAAGCTTTTCCTGCGGATAAGCCCATCAAAGTCACGGAACCGCCCAAAATTCCGACCTTAAGTCTTAACTTTAAGAGGCCGTCGATTTTCTCGTCAAACAAGAATGCCATGCCCAAGTCGGCCCAAACGGGCAGGTTCAACCAATCCACGTTTCATACGCAACATAAGGGTGGCACAAGCGGGGGAAAGTAGTATAATTGCCACATGGCCGATAAAATTACCTCAATTATAGCCCGTGAAGACGACGGAAACATCCAGATCACTTTTACTATCCCTTTTCAGATAGTTAAGGCCGCGGAGGACGAAACCGTAAAAGAGTTTGCAAAGGATACCGAAATTCCGGGTTTCCGCAAAGGAATGGCGCCTCTGGGTAAAGTTGCGGAAAAAATTTCCCAGAGCCAGCTTATTGAACGTTCCTTAAGTCACATTCTCTCCAAGGCATTATCGGAAGCAATCAGCGAAAATAAACTCAAAATCGCCGTTTACCCAAAATTTGAACTCATAAGCGCTAAGGAAAACGAATCTTGGCAAATCAGGGGGATAACCTGTGAGCTTCCGGAAGTGATACTTGGCGATTACAAAAAGGCGGTTGAGGGCGCTTCCCGTGCATCAAACCTCTGGACTCCCGACAAGGGCGCCCCTACCGAAAAGAAAGAACCTACAAACGAAGAAAAGGAGCAGGTTGTTGTTAAAACCTTGCTCGAAACGGTAAAAATCAAGATTCCTAGAATCCTAATCGAGGATGAGGCAGACTCACGCCTTTCAAATCTTTTGAGCCGGCTCGAAAAGCTTGGGCTTGCGCTGGAGGGTTATTTGTCCTCAATCGGCAAAAAACCTGAGGATCTTAGAGCCGATTATGCCAGACAAGCACAAGATGCAATCTCACTTGACCTGATTTTAAGTAAAATTGCGGAGGCCGAAGGAATAAAAATCGATCCTAAGGAAGTTGACTCGGCACTGGGAATGTCCCAATCGGCAGCCCAAGTAAAAGAAGAGGCTCCCGAAGATATTGAAAGCCGCAAACGCCTTCTTGAGTCAATTCTTAAGAGGCGCGCCGCGCTGGACTTCCTGATAAAGTTGAGCTAGAATCGGCGAAATGACGGACCAAAAGAAGAAGGCTCAGCAAATTATTACTAAGCAGAACGTGCTTGAATCCCTCAAAGACTTGGGAACGGGAACCGTTGCCCAAACAGGGGATCTCCTTAAAGACACTTCCGAGGATTTTTTCAGAGAGCTAATGGGCTTTTCGGCTCCCAATGTAAAAAGGAGCGGCGAAATTTCTCCGGGAGAATCACTCGAAATTAGTCAGGTATTAAGCGGTAAAGAAGAGGAAAATAAAAAGTTAAGAGCACAAATTTCTCTAGAAAGGCATCTTTCTACTGATGAAAAACGGGTTAATTCGGAAAAAAGCAACGAGCTTAGGGTCCAGCTTCAGGCCTTGATGCAAGAAGTTCAAAAAGTTTCTCAAAGTACGGAAAATCTGGCCGAGGTGACTCAAGTTGCCATGATGTCGGCGCCTACGGAACCCGGAATCTACCATGTACTATTCTTCCAAAATGTTTTGGAATTCTTACAGTCTTTCAGAAGAAAAATCGATTTAGCAGCTACCTGGCTTCAAAGCTCAAATAAACGGGCCGAGAAGAAAAATTACTGGAACACATATAAAAAGAAAGGAAGCAGCTTCCTTTTGTCTCCGGACCATTACCTTTCAAGATCGGCAGGATAATTATCCGTTAATTAAGGCCGGTATCACTTCTTTTATACTTTTAACCTGTATGACACCCTCAGGGACTTCACCTTCCCTATATACCGACCAGGGGGACTCGATCCAAACTACACGTCTGGCTCCGATTTCATAAGCGGCCATAATATCGCCCCTCAAGTTATCCCCTATAAATAAGATTTCCTCCGGGTCTAAACGTAAAGATTTTGCGGCCGTCAGCCAGTCTTTCGGACCTTTAAATTTGGCCTCATCAACAATCACAACATGCGAAAAAAAATGATTTAAATTATGTTCATACAACTTCTTTTCGGTCCAACCTCTATTGGCATGGGTAACCAGCCCCATCTGTATTCCGGCGGCTCTGAACATCTCAAGAGTTTGCCGGGCACCTTCCAACTCCAGAGGAACTTTACGGTATATTTGACCAACTATATCCGCATGTTTGACAAAAGTCGGGTAAGTGCCGAAGACATTATCAAGTTCTTTCGCAACCATCGCCAACTTTCTCCTGCGCACGGATTCCGTTTCGTAAAGCCTGTTATTTGTTTCCACCAGCTTTGCCATGACCTCTCGCCAATCCAAATTTGGGTTTTTCTCAACTACCGCAGAAACATACCGGTCTATCCACTTGCCAAAATGAGCGTTTGTGTCAAGAAGTGTGTCATCAAGGTCGACAAGAGCTCCTTTTATCTCGTTTCTTTTAAACCAGCCGATCAGTAAATCTATCGGCAAAACTCTTTCGACCATATGTAGCGGATTTTACCACCAAAATGAGTATTTGAAGAGTGGACGCTGGGGGGCTCGAACCCTCGACCTCATTCACGTCAAGAATGCGCTCTGACCAACTGAGCTAAGCGTCCATGTACCAATAACAGATGTAATTATACCTGAAGATTACTGACAGTTCAAAGCTGTGAGACACTGCGTCTTCTTATCTCCCGAAAGAGCATTGCAATACGAACAGGCTGAAGTACTTGATCCGGATGAACTTGCGGGAGATCCCGAAGTTGGGGCGGCCGGTGCACTAACCGTCATAAAACTGATTCCGGTCGGAAGCGTAAACATGGTTGCATCCACTACCCAAGGACTGCATTTAAAATTTAATTTGGCATTTGCATCAAAATTTGTGTTTGGCGTGGCCTGCGGGTTTGGCGTGGCATTTTCATCAAAAGCCACTTTCATTCCGGTTTTTATTCCGTCGGTCCAAAGATAATTCATGTTATTCATGATAATCATGTGCGCATTTGTCGGCTGGCCGTTTTGCTGTACTCCCGGTACGACAAAATCTCCCCTGATTTTTCCTCCACCCAAATAAATCATTCCGTGACTATTTTCGGTGCTGTAGGTACAGCTTTGGGAAACACCTTGTGCGATTAGATCTCTGAGGCTTTGTGTAGGAGTGTTTGCCGCGGTTTGTGTTTGAACGGCCGGGGTTGATGCAACCCTATTGAAGTGTTTAACGACTCTATAAATACCGTAACCTCCTACGGCAATAACTAATATCGCAACTATTGCAATTAATATTTTCTTATTCACTGGGAAAAGTATATTACCCCTTGTCAAATTTGGCAACAAGATTCTTAATATTCGCAGTTACGGGGTAGCAATTACAGTTTTCGATATGAGCTTCATGCCACCTTGCCCTTTCTTCTTCGGTCGGATTTTTTGGCATTCTATTCTTCAAATGCCACTCCCGGTTAATTGCCATACCCGAATTATACAACTCTGTTAAAATAAATCATGCATTCCAAAGGTGCCTACTACGCGGCAGCGGTAATCGGATCGGTAGTCGGAGGATTAATTCCGACTCTTTGGGGAGCTGGTTTTTTATCAATTTCTTCTCTTGTCATTGGAACCATTTTTGCCCTTTTAGCCATCGGCTTCGTCTATTGGTTCTTTAAATAGATTGTCGTAAAGAACCGGGGACTTTTTTCTTAGTTCTTCGGATTTTTCTTGAAAGTAGGCATTCCATTTCTCCTCATCCATTCCGCGGCCTTCGAATGAGACATTAAGGTCCTTCATCATTTTTAGTCCTCTTACCAGGCGCCAAAGTTCACCCGCCTCGGTTTGTACAGGAGTTTTATACAACTCATTTATTGCGGCAAGTTTTTCCGCATCAGTTTTTCTGTTGAACTTTTGCTCAGGCATTAAATAATTTATTGTCCTCCGAAGAACTTGCGGATCTTCTCGGTTCTGATTTCATTCCGGAGCTTTCGGGCCAGAGATTTTGCAGTCTTTTCTTTCTTCCCCGAAAGAAGAGGAAGTGCGGGTTCCCCAATTCCAAGTACGACACTCGTCAAAATTTTTAAGGACAAAGCTGCATCAACCCACCTTTCGCTTTTGTCTTCTATATATTTTATTGATTCAAAATATTCGGCCTTTTTGACTAGCCCATTAATTACCTCCGGAAGCTTTCCGGGATCCCGTGCCACCAACCTGCCCAGAGCAAAATGTGCGCGTTCGGCATTTCTTAACGAATCTTCCTCCACATCCCAACTCTCTGTAGTCGTACTTCTTCTGACGCCGAGTTCATTAAGAAGTATCTCAATAACCTCATTGTTTTTATCCGCTTCATTTTCTACTGCCATTTGGCGCTATATTAGCACAACCGAACATTATTTGAATATCTTGATATTTAGTTGTAGAGTATAAATATGAACAAGGACGAGACGGAAAAGGAAAACAAACACTGCGATTGCAAGGATTGCGATTGTGATGATTGCAAAGACCGCCACCATCATCATCACTACCATGGGGGAGGTGGCGGCGGGGGAGCACTCTACGGATTTGGGTTTATAGGCGCACTGTTTTATTTCCTTCAGCACGCAGTGACTTTCAAAGATTATCTTTGGGGAATATTAAGAGCCATTGTCTGGCCCGCGTTTACAGTCTTCAAGCTCCTCACGATTTGGAAGATTTAAGTTGACATTTATCTTTCGCAAAAAAATTATTATTCTCCCTGATTTTTCAATGCATCGGTTATTGCCTTCGCGATGATTGTTTTTAAAATCCATGTTCCACCGAGCGAAAATACAACGGAAATGTAATATCCAACTAAATCCCACTGACCAAGGTGGTATTCTGTCTTTTGTGTCATAATCCTCACCCCCTTTTCTGATCCTACACTTTTACCAATTAGTTTCAAAATGACGAAGGTGAGACCTTACGGATTACAATTGGGCCACTTGAAGCGCTCGCCAAGACTGATGGCGTACGCAGCGGTCCGCACGGCTTCTTCTGCATTATAGCGCAAGTTGATATTGGTGGAAAGTCCCATTTCGGCCCTAATGCTTCTCCAAGTAGCCGGACCGAATTGAAAAAGTCCCGCATAAACTCCCTGACGGGCAAAGGCGTTAAAACTCGATTCACAAAGTGCAATATGCCTAACAACGTTCGGATCTATTTCATATTGACTTGAAAATTGGTCAATAAATCCGTTAATTTGCTGTGAGGTGAATGTGGGTTGGGGAATGGGGGTGGGGGTTGGTTTGGGAGTAGGTTTTGGAGTGGGGGAAGGCGTAGGCGAAGGAGATTCCGTCGGCATTAGAGCCGGCGAAGGAGAAACCTCAACTGTCGTTTCACCCAAAACTTTTTTTGGGGACGCGTTGCTATGCATTATATATAAAGTCAGAACTTCACCGAAGAGAATAAGAAAAAGAACAGAAAGAAGAAAATTTTTCATCGCCTAAGGCCTTTCGAGACTCTTAAAAATAAATCCTTGCTCTTCCGTCTCGCCGCGCATAACAATTGTTGCCTTTGTACCGACGGCGTTGTTTATTACCGCCTCTATCATTTCATTAGCTCTTTCTGCGGGCATAATCCGGGCAAGAGTCGCCTCCGCTTTCTGTCTATATCCCTGCGCGCCGAGAACACTTTCGGTACGTCTGAAACTACTGATATATGACATCGCCGTTGAAACCCGCATGTTTGTTTTAGTAAGTCCCATGGAGCTCTCCCCGAGCAAGATATTAAATTTGAATGTGGCGCGGTTGGCGCTATCGGTTGTGACTTCAATTTCAGGCATGAAGGTATTTTACCACTTACGGGATTTGGTTACCTAATGACTATGTCCTTGGTAACGTATCTGGGAAGATTTATCACAATGGTACGTTTCTTGCTCGGACAGGCCGGACCTTTAGCATCCGCAACTTCATCATACATATCCGGGTGCTCCCTCAGAAGTGCATGCGCTCTTTGCGCGGCGGCCGACTTGTTGTCTCCCGTTTTGTGTTCGGTACCATCAACAATTGATCCTTCTCTTTCAAGATGCGGCATAAGTTATTTTTTTCCACTTTACACATTTTTTATTGACTGTCAATTTGCAATTTCACCAAAGTTGAACCGTTTGACGTCATGTGCTAATCTAAATATTGGAAATGAATATTAAATTACTGGCCGCAAGTTTTATTGCACTCGGATCTATCGCTTCTTTTAATACAAGAGTTTTTTCACAATCTCCGACTACGGCGACAAAAGCGGGACTCCTTTCCGGGGCCAGAATGACGATTATTAAAACCCGTGCTGATGGTGAAATCACCGCCAGACTTAATTCCCTTAATGAAGCCATAACAAGAATCGGAGCGGTTAAAAGGTTGACTGATGATCAAAAAAATACATTCACAACGGAAGTCCAAACCGATATTACAAATTTAAGTGCGCTCAAGACCAAAATTGATGCGGATTCCGATTTGCCGACACTTACGGCGGATGCCAAATCGCTTTTTACCGATTACAGGGTTTATGCGGTATTTCTTCCTCAAATTCATGAAATTATTTCAACCGACATTATCCAAACCGCGGCAACAAATTTGACGGCCATCGCCGGAAAACTCCAGACAAGAATAACCGCCTTACAAACAAGCGGAAAAAGTGTTTCCGATCTGCAGGGATTTTTGAATGATATGAACGCAAAGATTTCTGACGCTCAGTCGCAAGCGACTGCTGCATTAAACGAAATTGTGAATCTTACGCCTTCCAGTTATCCCGGCTCGGCAACTCCGCTTAAAGACGCAAGGACAAAAATAAAGACGGCTACAAGTGATTTGAAAGCGGCTGTTGTTGACGCTAAGCTGATTGTGGCCGGACTTAAATAATATGGGAAAAGGAATATCAAAATACATAATCGGAGCGCTACTCATTTTGGCGGCGATTGTAATCGGAACATTTGCCCTAAAGAGAAACTCGGGCACGGTACTAGCTCCGACTGTTCCCGTAACTCCCGCGGGAACCATAAGTCAACCGGTGGTAACCAGCGGAGGCGGAAACTCCAACGCACAAATAAATAATGATCTTAACTCGGTTACAACAAATCTCAATAGCCTCGGAAGTGAAAACACGCAGGTTGACAACGGCATAAACCAAAAGGCCGTTGACCCCACACAGTAATAGTTATATCTTATAGTCTTGACATTCGTGCCTCACCATGATAACATCCGCGCCAGTAGGTTATTTTTCTCACCGTCCAAGAAAGGAAGGTAGCGATGTTCAATCTTTTCCGGGGTGCAAGGCGAAAGCCGAGCTCCAAGCGCGTTAAGGTGAACGGCGAAGGTCCGATTTGCGCCAACTGCGGACACGGACTTTCGCGCCATCACCAAACGAGCATGGAATGCCCCACACAGGCCAAGAGCGGCCGAAGATTTTTCAACGAGGCCGTCGGCCATTAACCTGCCCGGGTGCACCAATTGTTTTTTGTCAAAGAAAGCGACAAGAAATGAAAGGTGCACCAAGTTATTACTTCAACCGTTCCCTCCATATTCCGCTTAAGCATTTTCTAAGCTTCGGGTGTTATTATCAAAATATGCACACTCTTAAAGAGGGTGAACGCAATTAAAACTTAAAGAATTTATCTTTTTCCAAGTCTTTTGCAAACTTTATCTTAATTAGATTTTAATTTTTTAATAAGCCGATTAGAGTTTCAAAAGCACTGAAATTGGAACTGATTATTCGGCAACTCCCACCACATGTGGGGGTTGCTTTTTTAACCGCCTCGTAAATTCCCCGATGTGTTAAAATTCAGATGATCTAATCTCAAACTTTATGAATAACGAAGACAATTTCCAAAAAAGAATTGGTTACGCAGGGAACATAGAACCACTTTTAATTCAGGTCTGCCGGGATTTTCAACTTGGCTCGTATATTTCTCATAAAGTGGTAGAGGTTGGGTATGAAGACTTTAATCTGATTATCACAAGCAGCAAGGGAAAGTATTTTTTAAAAATATTTGCCACTTTCAGAGACTCCGAAGAATGTCAAAGATATGTTGATATTATGGTCAAAGTCTTAGCCGCAGGCGTAAATCACCCCAGATTATTCGAATCTTCCTACGGCTATTTATATTCAACTATTTTTAACGATGCCCCAATCTCGCTTTGCGTAATGGAATATATCGACGGATTCAGTTTCTATGAAAAAAAATTAAAGGCAACTACCGATGAAATGCGCCTCTTGGTTCAACAGGCAGCCCTGATAAATAAAATCGATATTAAACCAAGGCCGGTTTATGACAGCTGGGCGATCGTCCATTTCCTTGAGGAATATAAAAAGAAAAGAGAATATTTGGATAAAAATGACATTAAATTGATCGACCCTGTCGCCAAACAGTTTTCAACAGTCAAAATAATAGAATTGCCGCACTGTTTTGTCCATGGAGATATTATAAAAACCAACGTTATAAAGGATGAGAATGGAAAATTGTATATTATTGACTTCTCTGTTTCTTCGTACTATCCGAGAATTCAGGAATTGGCGGTACTACTTTGCAATATGCTTTTCGATGAAGACAAACCTGAGACGTCCATCGAATATTACAAACTCGCTCTAAATGAATACCAAAAGCACATTCCTTTGACCGAACAGGAAATCACACTTCTACCGCTATTTGTAAAGGTCGCACATGTGATGCATGTGGTATCTGCAACCTACGAGAAGACATTCAAAGGAAACAATACGGAAGAAAATGAATACTGGATTAAGCTGGGAAGAACCGGTCTAAAATCTGCTTTGTAAGGAATTACTCCAAACTGTCAATATAATTCATTAAACTTTTGTTGTCTTTGTATTGAACCGCGCTTAAACCCGCAATACCTGCGGCTTGAACATTTACCGGAGAGTCATCAATGAAAAGAATATCCGAGACGGGGAGGCCGATTAACTCCGCAATCTTTTTGTATGATTCCGGCTCTTTTTTTGAAATCATCATTTCTTCGCCGGAAAAAACTTTTTCAAAGACTTCGCCAACCCTTTCCCTTATTTCGGGTGCATCTTGAATAGACCCAGATGTAAATACATAGAGCTTATATTTTACTTTCAGGTTGCCTAAATAAATCAACATCTCTTCATTGAGTTGGTAATTTGACAGAAAATCAAACTTCGGATCCTGAATTAATTTTCTGTAAAGAGAATTAAGTTCTCCACGGTAGTTGACATCCTTCGGAAAAAGAAGCGTCCGCGAGAAATCAAAAAGAAGCGCTTTGATCATTTTTATTTTACGAATATCCAAAAAAGAACGGAAAGAACAATGCGGTAAACTCCGAATGCTGTAAAGTCGTGCTTTTTAATGTAGCCTATCAGGAATTTAACGGCGATGATTGCAAAAAAGAATGCCAAAACGGTTCCTAGCAAAAGCGTTACAAGCCCTCCACCTTGGGCAATTACGTGGCGCGATTCCCAAACATCAAGTCCCGTTGCCGCAATCATGGTGGGAACAGCCAAAAGAAATGAAAATTCCGTTGCGGTTTCGCGGTCCAACCCAGTCAAAAGCCCGCCAATGATTGTCGCCGCCGCCCGGGAAACTCCCGGAACAACCGAAAGGGATTGAAAAGTGCCGATAATAAGGGCCTGTTTGTAGGTTACCTGACTTTCGGTTTTTGCGCCGGCTTTTTTGTGCTTCAGGAACCATTCAACTCCGATTATGGCAATACCTCCGAAAAATAAAGCGTTGAGAGTTATGGTTGAGCTTCCCAAAAGAACACCTTTGATAAAAGGATAAAGTACTATTCCGACAATTGCGGTCGGGACAAACGCCAGAAGCAGTTTTTTGATAAGGACTCCGCCCGTGACGAGACTCGTCCAAAACTTTTTAAAGTAAAGAACCACTATAGCCATAATTGCCCCGAGCTGAATAACTATTTCAAAAGTCTTTAGAAAATCCGTTTCTGTTAGTCCCAGAAGCTTGCCGGCTAGAATCATGTGACCTGTTGAGGAAATAGGCAGGAATTCGGTTAAACCTTCAACGGCCGAAAGAATCAGAACATGGACAAAGCTAAGCATAAAAATCAGTATACACAATTAAAGTTCCGCTTTGAAGATGGTATAATTCAAGTCGACAGGGGCTCGTGGTATACCGGTAACACGCTTCCATGGCATGGAAGAGTAGCGGGTTCAATTCCCGCCGAGTCCACCCAAAGGATTGCTAATTAGCTTCATTTGGTATAGAATATCCTATAATGGAAATTAGAAACGTTGCTATTATTGCTCACGTTGACCACGGAAAAACCACCCTGGTCGACGCTCTTTTGCGTCAATCTCATACGGTAATGAAAAAAGAGATTGCCGAGCAAAATACGATTTTGGACAGCAACGAAATTGAGCGTGAGCGCGGAATTACAATTTTCTCCAAAAACGCCTCAATTGAATATAAAGGAGTCAAGATAAACATCATCGATACACCCGGCCATGCCGATTTCGGCGGGGAAGTCGAACGTGTCCTCTCCATGGCCGACGGAGCTCTTCTCCTGGTTGATGCCAAAGAAGGACCGATGCCTCAAACCAGATTCGTTTTAAGGGAGGCACTTAAGCAGGGATTAAAGATAATCGTAATTGTTAACAAAATCGATAAAAAAGGTTCTCGCCCTGAATACGTCCAAGGCAAAACTTTTGACCTTTTTGTGGAACTCGGCGCCAATGAAGAGACTGCGCTCTTCCCGACGGTTTACGCATCGGGCCGCGACGGCAAAGCCGGACTGACGCCGGATTTAACCGGAATGACTAATATTACGCCCATTTTTGATGCAATCCTTAAATATGTTCCCGAACCCGATGCTCATTTGGGCAAACCTTTGCAAATGCTTGTCAGCAATATCGGCTACGATAATTACAAAGGCAGAATCGCCATCGGAAAAATTCATTCGGGCTCCATCAAAAACGGCCAGGATATCGCCCACATAGATAGAGACGGTCAAATTGCCAAGTTTAAAATCACCTCACTTTATACATTCAAGGGACTCGGGAAGGTTGAGGAACAGGAAGCCCTGGCCGGAGATATCGTTGCCGTTTCAGGAATTCCGAATGTAAACATAGGTGAAACCATTGCCGATCCCATTACACCTGTTGCTTTACCTCTTCTTGATATCGAAGAGCCGACCGTCAAAATGATTTTCATGGTCAACAATTCTCCTTTCGGAGGCAAAGAGGGAGAATTCAAGACTTCAAGCCAAATAAAAGCAAGATTATATAAAGAGCTGGAAACGGATGTGGCCCTCAGGGTTGAGGACAATTCCGACGGAACCTGGACCGTATCAGGTAGAGGTGAGCTTCACTTAGCGATTCTAATCGAACGCATGCGAAGGGAAGGTTACGAATTCCAGGTAAGCAGGCCCCATGTTATTAACCATGTTGTTGACGGAAAGACCCTGACTCCTTATGAAAAGGTTTATATCGAAGTTCCGGAAGCGTATTCGGGAGTTGTTATTCAAAAAATGGGCCAAAGACACGCCAAAATGGATACCATGGAAACCGTGGAGGCAATAACCTTTCTTGAGTTTACGGTTGCAACAAAGGAACTAATCGGCTTCAGAAGTGAATTTATTACGGACACCAAAGGCCTCGGGCTTATGAACGCGGCTTTCTTTGAATTCCTCCCCGATGACGGATTTAGCCGCGAACGTGAGAGGGGAAGCCTGGTTGCCTACGAAACAGGCGAAACAATGCTTTACGGAATGACACAAGTTCAGGATCAGGGTGAACTTTTCATAGGACCCGCAGTCAAAGTCTATAAAGGCCAGGTTGTTGGACAGCACAGTAGATCCGGCGATCTTAGAATTAACGTCTGCAAGGAAAAACACTTAAGCAACATGAGAAGTAAAGGTGAAGGAACAATGGAGCATTTTAATACTCCAAGAATCATGGATCTTGATGAATCTCTGGAATATATTGATGATACAGAATTGGTCGAAGTTACGCCTAAATCCATTAGGATTAGAAAAATAATTCTCGATGAGGTTGAGGCCAGAAAAGCTGCAAAATTAGCTAAACATTAATATGGTAGAACTTAAAGCTGACGGATGCACAATGAACAATACTGTAGCAATTGATCAGATGGATGAAAAGATCAGTGCTTCGATGGAAAAGGGCGTACTTAAGGGATTCTGTCCAATTGCAGGCAGAACTGTTATGTTTAATATAGGTTCTTCATTAGGAATGCCTTCTTCGGCTATATGCGAGGAACTTTCATGCCAGTATCATACTACCCCATAATAGTTGACAAATGGTTTCTGATATGGTATAGTATTTCCTAATTCTGACATTTGCGTCAGACTTTGCACATTAAAGGAAGGAAAGAAATGGTCTTTCTCACAGGCTGCAAATTGCCGATTACTTATTAACCGGCAGCTTGCAGCCGTGCGGAGGCGTGTCGACCAGATACCATGGTCGGCCATTTCCTTTCACTGGAGGAGAGGAGGAACGGGAGAAGCCTAACAAACAGGGTTATTGCCTCGAGGCGCGCGGTTGTGTAAGCAACCATTTACCCCTGGGCGTATTACCCTCCCGTAACTCATCTTTTTTCATTCTCTCCTCCCTCACTGAAGCCTGCCCGGACGGACACCTTAACAAAAACCCCGTCCGGGTAGGCACGAAAATTTACTATCGAGAGAGTTAGGGAAACCTAACAAAAAAAATTGGATTAAAACCCCAACTTTTTTACCCTTCTCTCTCGATAGCTTCATACCCTTTTATTTGACTTCTTCTTCATAATTTCCGTTCCTCGTAGTAATATAAAGTCATGAATTTAGAGTATCTAAGGCATTCGTGTTCACATCTTTTGGCAGCAGCCGTAATGAATTTGTGGCCAAAGGCTAAACTTACCCTGGGACCCGCCACTAGCGACGGATTTTATTATGATATCGATTTCGGTGAGGTTAAAATATCCGATGAGGATCTCCCCAAAATCGAAGAGAAAATGCACGAGTTAGTTAAGTCCTGGAAGGGTTTTGAAAAGCATGAGGTCACAAAAGATGAAGCACTCAAAGAATTTAACGGAAATGAATATAAAGAAGAGCTTATAGAAGAACATTCCAAAGAAGGCGGAAGATTAACGGTTTACCAATCGGGCGAATTCCGTGATCTTTGCCGCGGCGGACACATTGATAATCCTTCCGAAGAACTTAAATACTTCAAACTTTTATCTATCGCGGGGGCTTACTGGAGAGGATCCGAGAAAAACAAAATGCTGACCAGGATTTACGGCACGATATTCTCCACACAAAAAGAATTGGATGAATATTTGGAAAGACAAGCTTTGGCGGAAGAATCGGATCACAGAAAAATCGGAAAAGAATTAAACCTCTTTGTTTTTTCAGATCTTGTGGGAAAAGGATTGCCGCTTCTTACCCCTAAAGGATCCGTAATAAGACGCGAGCTGGAAAGATTTGTAGTCGATGAAGAACTCAAAAGGGGATACCAACATGTTTATACCCCGCCCCTTGCCAAAACGGAACTCTATAAAACCTCCGGACACTATCCTTATTACAAAGATACTATGTACCCGGTCATGAAAGTCGATGAAGACGAACTGATCCTCCGCCCCATGACTTGCCCGCATCACTTTATGCTTTATAAAAGCGTTCCCAGAAGTTATAAAGAACTTCCTCTGAAATTGGCCGAGATTTCGCCCCAATTCAGGTATGAGAAAAGCGGGGAACTTTCGGGACTCATGAGAGTCAGAACTTTTATGCTTTCCGACTCACACATTTTTGCCCGCAAGGAGCAAGCAAAGGAAATTATTAAAGATGTAATTGATTTAATTAATTACCTCAACGGCAAATTCGGTTTTGAAGTCGGCAAAGACTATCGTTTCAGGTTATCGCTGGGGAATAGAAGTGATGAAAAGAAATATTACAAAGACGACAAAGCCTGGGACTATGCCGAAGAGGTCCTACGAAGTGTTCTCAAAGAAATAGACGCACCGTATTTTGAGGCACCGGGCGAGGCCGCCTTTTACGGACCGAAGATTGACGTTCAAATTAAAAAGGTCAACGGACAGGAAGAAACTGCGTTTACGGTCCAGTATGATTTTGTAATGCCAAAGAGATTCGAACTTAAATATATCGACGAAAAAGGCCAGGAGGTAGAACCTATCGTAATTCACCGCGCTTCGATCGGAGCAGTTGAGCGCACAATGGCGTTCATTATAGAAAAATATAAAGGAAACTTCCCGACATGGCTTACCCCGATTCAGGTTAAAATCCTGCCAATTACTGATAAGCAGCTCGCTTACGCCAAAAACGTTGAAACGGCTCTCAAAAACAGCAATATTAGGGTAGAACTAGATGACCGGAACGAAACCTTGCAGGCAAAAATCCGCCAGGCTCAGATGGAAAAGGTTGCGTACATGCTCATAATCGGCGAGAGGGAGGAAAAAGGCGGAACAGTAGCGGAACGGGGCAGATCCGGTAAAGATTACGGGGCAAAACCTCTTGAAGAATTTATCAAAGACATAAGGACGGAAATAGACGAAAAAACCATCAATTAATTAATCCTTGAAAATTACTCATATTTTAGGTACAATTCATCGTAACAAAGTTGGCAAAGACTAAACTTTTTTGGCGGACAGACTATCAAATACGGGCTCCCTCCCTTAGGGTAATTGATTCTACAGGAAAACTTGTCGGAGTTTTACCCTCAAGTGAAGCCATAAAGAAAGCAAAGGAGGTTGGGTTAACTTTAGTCGAAATCGCGCCAAACGCGGTTCCGCCGGTTGCCAAAATAGTTGATTTCGGCAAATTTAGATACGCCGAAGAGAAAAAAGCCAGGGCCCAGGCCAAAAAGGTCAAGGGTGGAGAAGTTAAAGAAATAAGGTTCAGTCCTTTTATAGCCGAAAACGATTTTAAGATCAGAATCGAAAGAATTAAGGAATTCTTTAACGATAAAAATAAGGTACGAGTGGTCGTAGTTTTCAAAGGACCACAGATGAGGGTAAAGCATAAAGGTTACGAGGTTATAAATAAAATCAAGGCGGAATTCGGGGACGCTGTCATAACGGACATGGAACCAAAATTCTTGGGAAAGTACCTTATGACGGTTCTTTCACCAGTCAGTAAGAAGTTGGTAAAAATTAAAAAACCAGATGTCAAAAACAATGAAATCGAGAAAGTCGATAACAAAAAGGCTTAAGATTACCAAAAACGGTAAAATCATGCGCCGGCAAAGTTTCAGGCGCCATCTTAAGGCCGGTAAAACCAGCAAAAGGCTCAGGAATCTTAAAAGGATTAAAGAGCTAACCGGTTATTATGCAAAGAAGATCAGAAAAGCTACAGGTTCAAGGACTAGGGCAAAGGCCAAAGAAATTAAAAAATGAGAGTTAAATCGGTTTCAGCCAGACGTCACAGAGTAATGCTTGCAAGAGCAAAGGGCTATAAACAAGCAAGACACTCAAGGATCCAGGTTGCCAAGGAAGCTTTACTTCACGCGGGAGCTTATGCCTACCATGGAAGAAAACTTAAGAAAAGAGATTTAAGAACCCTTTGGATTTCAAGAATCAATGCAAGCGTTGCGGCCGGTGGAATTTCTTACAGCAAATTTATAGCCGGGCTTAAAAAGTCAAAAATCGAAATCGACAGAAAGATTTTAAGCGAAATTGCCGTTTCCGACCCCGAAACTTTCAAGAAAATCGTCAAAGAAGCCGGATTTAACTTTACCCCCAAAGAATAACTTGGAGGAAATTGCCGTTTGATAAAAACCTCCAAGAAAAGGAGGTTTTTTTAGTTTAAAATAGAAATATATGCAGGAGGAGATACTTAGCATTAAAAATCAGGCAATGGCTCAGATTATGTCGTCAAAGGACGCCGCGGAACTTGAACAAATCCGGATTGATTATTTTGGGAGAAGCGGAAAGCTGACAAATTTAATTAAAAAAATTAAGGAGGCTCCAGAGGATCAAAGGAAACAAATCGGCTTAACTATTAACGAAGTTAAAAAATCAATTGAAGAACTTATAAGCAACCAGAAAAACAGTTTCAAAGAATCCGTAAGGGAATGGTTTGACCCGACGGTTCCCGGGATTAAGCCGGCCATCGGACATGTTCATTTGGTTACACAAACCATTGAAGAAATTTCACGTATTTTCGGCAGAATCGGATTCGAAAGAGCCAGATATCCGGAAGTCGAATGGGACTGGTTTGCCTTTGAAGCCTTAAATATGCCCAAAGGACATCCTGCCCGGGACGAATGGGAAACTTTCTTTGTGGATGCACCCGAAAACTCAAGATTCGGAAAAATGGTACTGACCCCGCATACCAGTAACGGACAGGTCAGAGAGATGCTCAAAGTTAAAACCCCGCCAATCCGTATGATTAATATCGCCAAATGTTATAGAAGGCAATTGGACATCTCGCACATCCCAATGTTTCATCAGTTTGAAGGCCTGGTAATTGATAAAGGAATTTCTATCGTCAATTTAAAAGGAACTTTAGATTATTTTGCCAAATCATTCTTCGGCGCGGAAAGAAAGACAAGACTTAGACCTTATCATTTTCAATTTACTGAACCATCATTCGAAATTGACGTCAGCTGCGGAGTTTGTGGAGGTAAGGGATGTAAGGTTTGCAAAGGAGGTTGGCTGGAGCTCGGAGGAGCAGGGATGGTTCACCCGAATGTATTAAAAGCGGGTAATATCGATTCTAAAAAATATTCTGGTTTTGCTTTCGGCTGGGGCGTTGAACGTGTCTTAATGATGAAAGATGGAATAAATATTCCGGATCTGAGAATGATATATAGTACCGACCTGAGATTTTTAACACAGTTTTAATTATTAAATTATGGATATAAAAATTCCCAATTCCTGGCTAAGAGAATATCTAACTACATCGGCCAAACCCCAAGCGCTGGCCAAATACCTGTCGCTTTGCGGTCCTTCCGTTGAAAGAATTGAAAAGTTCGACAAAGACTTTGTTTACGATATCGAGGTTACAACCAATAGGGTTGATTCTGCATCGGTTTACGGAATTGCCCGCGAGGCGTCAGTGATCTTACCCAGATTCGGAATAAAAGCAAAACTAAAGCCCATTAAATCCGCATCCGCCGAATTTAATTTCGTAAAAAATGTAAATTATATAAAACCAATTGTAGACACAAAACTATGTCAAAGATTTACGGCAGTACTTATCAAAAACGTAAAAATTTCCGATTCACCTTACCCAATACAGCTAAAGCTGGAATCGTCGGGACTTAGAGGCATTAATAATGTAATCGATATCAGCAACTACATAATGTTGGCGTTGGGACAACCGGTACACACTTTTGATTACGACAAAATCAAAGGTGCAAAAATGATTCTTAGAGAAAGTAAAAAAGGAGAAACGGTAAAAACATTGGACGGAAAGGAATTTATTCTTCCCGGAGAAGATATTGTAATTGAAGACGGCGACGGAAGGATTATCGATTTGGCGGGAATAATGGGAGGAAACTTGAGTGCAATCGATAACAATACAAAAAATGTTCTTCTATTTGTTCAAACATATAATCCAGTGACAATAAGGAAAACTTCAATGGCTCTGGCTCAAAGAACAGCAGCTGCAACTATCTTCGAAAAAGGAACGGATACCGAGCTTGTTGGTCCTGCAATGCTGGCGGCGATAGATTTATTCAAAAAATTGACAGGCGGAATTCCGGAAAAAAATATTATTGATATTTATCCCAATCCCTATAAAACAAAAACAGTAAAAATAGATTTAGGTTTTATTGAAGAAAGGCTTGGAGTTGCAGTCTCCAAAAAAGATATTACGGCTTATTTAAGAAGTTTAGAGTTTGAATGCAACTGGAGTGGAAATACGCTTAGTGTAAACGTGCCGTCATTCAGGGCAAAAGACGTTGAATCAGGTGAAGATATACTTGAGGAAATTGCAAGAATCTACGGATACCATAATCTGCCAAGCAAAATTATGGAAGGACCGGTTCCGGTTCGACCCATTAATCCCGAGTTTGACTTTGAACTTAATTTAAAACAATTGCTTACCGGCTGGGGAGGAACGGAAATCTATACATTATCTTTGGTCCCCGAAGAATATGTAGACGAGAAAGCTCTTAAACTAAAAAACCCGCTCGGAACCGAAAGCGAATATTTACGGACCTCTCTAATGCCTTCGATTATTACCTCGGTCTCCCAAAACTCAGGTGCCAAAGAAAGGTTTCATCTTTTCGAAATGGCAAATATCTATTTGCGCAAGATCAATGATTTACCTAACGAGATTTTAACCTTGGCCGGTGTTTTTTCGGGGTACCCTTATAGAGAAGCAAAAGGCGTAATAGAGGCGCTTACCGATAAGCTGCATATTCAAGTTGCTTTTGAACCGCTGGACGAGAAAGGTTTTGCTGCAAGTAAATGCGCCCTTATTAAATCAGGAAGTGAAGTGATAGGAAAAATCGGGATTCCGGAAGGTACAGATTTTGTATATTATGAATTTAATATAAACAAATTGGCCGAGATTTCGCCCAAAGTAATTGCATATAAACAAATTTCAAAATACCCGGCCCAAATTGAAGACATTACTTTAATTCTTCCGGAAAGAACCAAGTTGGGGGAAGTGGTTGAATCCATCAAATCGGTAAAAAATATTCTTAATGTAACTCTAACCGGAGTTTACGAAAATTCTTATACCTTTAGAGTTTGGTATCACAATCCGGAAAAAACCTTAACGGATGAAGACGTTGAGATAATAAGAAAGTTGCTGCTTGGTGAAATTAAACAAAAATTTGGAGGGGCTCTCAAAAACTAATGTTGCGAATCCTGATCAACTTTAAAACCGATAATTTTACCCTGCTCGTTTTTGAAAAAAGTCGCTTCGGAAAAACTGTGTTGCCTTAAAATATCCAAGGCATCCTTTGTCGCCCGAAGTTGAGATGCACGCTGCCGCCTAACTATATTCATATTTGATATTTTTCTTCTCTTACCGTGGGATACACGCCAACTTACGACCTCTCCTAATCGAGCCTCAGAATTTTCCAGGTTTTCCATAAATTCTACAACCGGATCTTCAGGATTTTGGAAATCAATATCCGTGGTTTTTATGACGGCAACCGTAATATCTTTTGCTATGTGATCGTGTTCGACCATGTCTTCGCTTCTCACGCAGTTTAAGGAATTTTAGACCAAAGTCAAGGGGTGGCGGTGGGAGTCGGTGTTGGAGTCGGGCTTGGGGTAGGAGTGGGTATTGCTTCTCCGACGGCAATCGTAATTGTTCTACTGGCCTGATGATTCCCGGCATCGGTCGCATCTGCCTGCAAAGTGTAAACTCCTGTTGAAAGCCCGTTCAGATCACATTTATAACTATTTGCACCATTATTAAATGAACATTTAGTCGAACCATTGACCTGCAGATCGGCCTCCGTTATCGACGAGTTGGAATTAGCGGTAAACGTGGCCGAAAAATTTCCATTGAGATTCGAGTCCTGATCATGCGGATTGGTAAATTCAACATCCAGCGGATTTCCAGACCCGCAATAATCCGTCGGCGGATGATATCTCGGGTCACTTTGCCCACTTACCCAACTGTCAATTCCGGCCTGCCATTGGTTAGGTCCGCCGGGAGCAGCTGTCGGATCTTTTTCTTTGAATATAAAGAATTCCTGGGTATGAAAATTATTCGAGGAAATATCACTTGGGTTTGCCAATTTCCCGTCAGCATTGCAAAGTCTAAGAAGTACATGTGTCGGATCCGCCCCAACAGGCTCCGTACCTTTTATAAAATATTCTTGACGGGACGGGAAACTGTCGTGTGCAGCATAACCCGAAATTGTATCTACCTGTGCAGTTATAATATCCGACGGGGGAGTAAAGCTCGCTTGCGGCTTTCCCTTTAACACTTGAAGAACAATTTGGTGCCAAATAGGCGAGGCTCCTGAAATTCCCGAGGCAACATTGAGCATCGGAGAGTTGTCATTATTTCCAACCCAAACCCCAACCATTGCGTTATCGTTTCCGCCGATTGTCCAGTTATCTCTCTTGTCATTTGTCGTGCCTGTTTTGACCATAACGTTGTATCCCGGCACATTCAAATAAGAATTTGCCCCGAACTCAGGTGTTCTTGCGGCATTATCGGAGAGAATATTGTCGATTAAAAAAGCCTGTTCAGGTGTAATTACCTGTTTGCCTTTTTGCGGGTGATCGTCCTCCAGGACTTTACCGTTTACATCCGTAACTTGTAAAATTGCCACCGGGTCAACCCTTTGCCCGCTGTTCACAAACGCTGAATAAGCCGACGCCATATCGATGAGACGTACAGATCCTCCGCCTAAAGTTAGCGAAAGACCTACGTTGTTTAGAGTATCCTGTGTCGGAGGAAGAGTGGTAATCCCCATATCGGTAGCCGTCTGAAGAACGTTTTTAATTCCAACCATGGCCAGCATTTTTACTGCGGGAATGTTCCTTGAATTCGCCAACGCGTATCTAACTTGTATCGGACCAACAAATTTTCCGTCGTAATTTACTGGTTGATAATCGGGATTGTTGGCTCCACCTGGGAATGTTGTAGGTACATCCATTAAAAGCGTTGCCGCCGTGTATCCTTCTTTAATGGCTGTAACATAAGTAAAAGGCTTGAAAGAGCTTCCCGGCTGTCTGAGAGCAGTGGTTACATTAACCTGACCGTCATAATCGGTTGCATTAAAATCTTTGGAACCCACCATCGCCAATATTTCGCCTGTCTCGGGGTCGATTACGATTGCGGCTCCGTTGGTTATGTGCTGATTTTCAACCTTTGCTATTTCATCGGTTACTATCTGTTGAGCTTGGTTCTGGAGGTTAAGATCCAAAGTGGTCGTTACGGTCAAACCACCCTGTTCAACAGCGGCTTGTCCATATCTTTGTTCAAGAATTTGCTCAACATACTGAACAAAATGGGGGGCATTAAGACTCGCACCTTTTGGTTGGAATTGAACATTGGCAAGTTCCGAATCGGCAGCTGTCTCCTGAGCTTTCGTTATATATCCGTTAGCCTGCATTTGACGGAGTACATCTTTGGTTCTTTGAATATAAGCCGTCGGAGTCGATGAATATGGAGAATAAGTTGAAGGGGCTTGCGGCATTCCGGCCAGAATTGCACACTCAACCAGGTCCAAATCTTTTACATCTTTACCGAAATAAGTTTCCGCCGCAGCCCCGACGCCCCATGATGTTCCCCCATACGGAACTTCGTTAAGGTACATTTGGAGAATTTGGTCTTTTGAATATTTCTTTTCAATTTGAATTGCTAAGACAAGTTCTTCAACTTTCCGGATTAACGTTCTGTCATTTGTCAAAAGAGTATTTTTTACAAGCTGTTGGGTAAGTGTCGAGCCGCCTTCCGCGCGGCCGGTTGTAAAAATTTTAAGAAAACCCCTAAGCATTCCCAATGGATCGAAACCCTGGTGAGAATAAAAATTTTTATCTTCAATAGAAATGGTGGCTTGTCTAAGATAGACGGGAATATCGGAGAGCTGCTCCGGTGTCCTATTTTGATTGGCGTAAATGTCATAAAGAAGATTGCCGTTTCTATCTAAAATTTTAGTGGAAAATCCCGTGGTTCTGACAATCTTATCCGGAGAGGGAAGATTGAAAGCCATAAGAGGTAAAACAAAAAAAAGAAATATAAAAAAACCGATGGCGGCAAAAAAAGCAATTTTTGCAAACTTTACCAGCTTCCGGCTCCGGCTCAATGACTGTCTATATCGAATTCGGTCTCTCCACATTATTCCTTGTCATTGTATCAAAACAGGCTTAGAATTAAAAATATGAACAAAATTGAAGAAGCTTTGACAAGAGGAGTCCAACAAGTTTTACCTGATAAGAAACTCTTAGCTGATTTAATGGCTAAACGCAAAATTAAACTTTATCAGGGGTTTGATCCTTCAATGCCCAGTCTTCATCTTGGAAACTTCGTGGGTTTAATGAAACTCCGGCAATTTCAAAAGCTCGGGCACGAAGTGATCTTTTTGGTCGGGGATTTTACGGGAATGATTGGGGACCCTACAGACAAACTTGCAACACGGCCAAAATTGACACGCGAACAGGTTTTGGCAAACGCAAAATCATGGAAGGAACAAGCTGGAAAAGTTCTCGATTTTGAAGGACCAAATGCCGCAAAGATAATGTTTAACTCGGATTGGTCGGATAAAATCACATTCAAGGAACTTATAGGAATAACTTCAAATTTCACCGTCCAGCAAATGATCGAACGAGACATGTTCCAGGAACGACTTAAAAAGAACGAACCGATTTATCTTCATGAATTTTTATATCCTGTCGCTCAGGCTGAAGATTCAGTAATGATGGATGTTGATTTGGAAATCGGGGGAAACGATCAGCTCTTCAATATGATGGCCGGAAGAACCCTTATGAAGGCCGTAAAAAATAAGGAAAAATATGTTCTGACAACTAAACTTTTGGTTGACGCTGAAGGAAAGAAAGTGGGCAAAACCACAGGAAATGCTCTATTTTTAGATTCTACCCCAGAAAACTTTTACGCCGGGATTATGTCGTTCCCGGACAGCGTAATTGAACTTGGATTTGAACTTCTGACCGAAGTTCCGCTTGAGGGAATTAAAGGAAAAATTAAAGAAAATCCAATGGAACAGAAAAAATATTTGGCTTTTGAGGTTGTAAAACTTTTGTGGGGGGAAGCTAAAGCAAAAGATGCCGAAAAATCGTTCGAGCATACTTTTCAGGAAAGAGCCCCCGAATTTAATATTAAAGTATCCCTCGAAGATTCATTGGCAAAAACCATCATTCCCTTCACACCCAGAAACAGCATGAGCAATGCCAAAGAACTCATCAAACAAAAGGCGGTGGATGTGAACGGGGAAACCGTTTCCGACCCGAACTATAAACTAAAAATCAATGATAAGATAAAGGTTGGCGACAGGACTTTTCTAAAAGTAGCAAAATGATTGGTAAAAAAGGCAAAAAAATATTTGTAATAGTCACCATAATCGCCTCACTGGCACTTCTTCTTGGTGCCGTCTTGCCTTATATCATCTACACGCGATAATATCAGGGAATGGATTTAACTTCTTCAATAACCGACCTACCCAAAATAGGTCCGATTTTCGGGCTGAAATTTGAGAAACTGGGAATAAATACCATTGAAGATCTCTTTTACCATGTTCCGAGCCGGTACCTCGATTACTCTTTAGTTACCACTATTTCAAAACTTAATCCCGACGAAACGGCCACGATTCATGCACAGGTAGTGTCACTTAAAAATATTTATTCAAAACGTGGACTTAGAATGCAGATCGGTGCGGTCGAAGACTCCACCGGGAAAATTACTGTTGTCTGGTTTAACCAGCCATTCTTAATCAGAACTCTTTATCCTGGAAGAACAGTCTCTCTTTCCGGAAAGGTCGGTTTTTTCAACCGCAAACTCTGCCTTACTTCACCCGATTATGAAATTCTAACCGATGTCGATAAACCCACTGTTCATACCGGTAGATTTGTACCTATTTATCCCGAAACTGCGGGCCTTTCTTCAAAATGGATAAGAACAAAAATTAAAGACGCTTTTCAAGGCGTAACGATTGATGATTATCTACCCGAAAACATTCTTATTAAACTTAAACTCACCGGCTTAAAAAATGCGATTAAGTTTGTCCACTTTCCCAAAAATTTGGAGGAGGCGGACGAGGGGAGAGAAAGGTTGGCATTTAACGAACTGCTTTCGCTTGAACTGAGAAGTCTGCATAGAAAGATTAACTGGAAGAAGAGCACCGTCGCAAACAAGCTGAAAATTAATAAGTCCCAAGTCGGAAAGTTTATTGAAACGCTTCCTTTCAAACTTACAAAATCACAACAACTGGCGGTTGATGAAATTCTCAAAGATTTGTCGAAAAATTATCCGATGAACCGCCTTCTTGAAGGAGATGTCGGATCGGGAAAAACCGTTGTCGCGGCGGCGGGAGCGTTTGCCGTCTTTGCAAACGGTTTCCAAACCGTAATTATGGCGCCGACGCAAATTCTTGCCGAACAGCATTATAAAACTTTAAATTCGCTGCTTGGAATATATAAAGTTAGAGTTTCTTTAATAACCTCAACATCAAAAAAGATAGAAATCGGCAGAAGTGACATTTTTGTCGGCACCCATGCTCTTATCCACAGCAAAATTGATTTCAAAAAAGTTGCTTTGGTAGTGATTGATGAGCAACATAGATTTGGGGTTGAACAGAGGAAACATCTTGTAAAAAAATCGGGTACTCCCCACGTTCTGACAATGACGGCAACCCCAATTCCGAGGACGATTGCTTTAACTTCTTATGGCGATCTTGATTTATCGGTTCTGACGGAAATGCCGGAAGGCAGGCAAAAAATTACAACCTGGGTTGTTCCCAATCAAAAAAGAGAAGGTGCATATGGCTGGATAATGTCACAAATTACCGGCAAAAATTCACAAGCCTTTATCATCTGCCCGCTTATCGAAGAGTCGGACACTGAAACTCTCCAGGATGTTAAAGCCGTCACAACCGAGTTTATAAAAATTAAGAAAATATTTTCCGGACAAAAAGTCGGGCTCCTTCACGGAAGGCTTAACCACACCGAAAAAGAGAAAATATTAAATGCGTTCCGCGACGGAAAAATTCAAATCCTTGTTTCCACCCCGGTAGTTGAGGTTGGAATTGATATTCCCGGAGCAACAATTATGGTAATCGAAGCTGCGGAAAGATTTGGACTGGCACAGCTCCACCAGCTACGGGGAAGGGTCGGACGCGGGGAACAAAAGTCTTATTGTTTACTTTTTTCAAACTTTCATTCAGGCAACGCGTTTCAGAGACTTAAGGCAATGGAATCCATGCATTCCGGATTTGAACTTGCCGAGCTGGATCTCAAGATGAGAGGTCCGGGCGAAATTTTCGGCACGGCCCAAAGCGGATTTCCTGAGCTCAAAGTCGCCAGTTGGAATAACTATAGCCTTATTAAAAAGGCAAAGGATCTGGCGGAAGATATTGTAGCCAGTCCCGGGAAATATCCAAAAATCCTAAAAATAAAAAGGGTCGAAACCGTCTAAGGGGTGATGTGATTGCACTTAAACCTAATTTTATTGTAAAATACCCCTGTAAGAAAAGTAAGAACCAAGTATGACACCATTACCTAAACGAAAACACACAAGAAGCAGAAGCGACAAGAGGCGCGCGGGTCAGCCCAAGCTCAGACTTGGAAACCTTGTTAAATGCCCGAACTGTGGAAAACTCAAAGAATCCCACAGGGCTTGTCCTTATTGCGGGTTCTATAAATGAATGAAAACTCCAACTGACCCAAGGCACCTTCGCAGGCGTGAAGCCGTTAAAGCTCTTTTTGCCGAAACCTTCACCGTTCAACCAAACCTCCCCGAACTTGTTCAAAAAATTCTGAAACAGCAAGATAAAATCGATAAGTTAATCCGAGAGGCGGCACCAGAGTGGCCCATCGACAAACTAAATAAAATCGATCTTGCGGTTCTGAGGCTGGCGGTTTACGAACTTGAAAATGAAGATACGCCTCCAAAAGTAGTAATAGATGAGGCAGTGGAACTTGCCAAAGAGTTCGGAAGTGAATCGTCTTCCTCTTTCATTAACGGTGTCTTAGGTACAATATATAAGGACGAAGAAGCAAATGGATAATGATTTAGAAAAAATCAAAGAAAGTGTAAGGCGTGAGCTGGCAAATTATCTCGGAATCGAACCGGGGGATGTTGAAGATGATTCAATTTTAAGGGAGGATCTACATATGAAGGCAACTGATTTAACGGATTTTATGGAAATCCTGACAAGAATGAATCTTGACGCCAGCAGTGTTGATTTGACCGAAACCGAGACTTTTCTGGACCTGGTAGAAGCGTTAACCGAACACCAGTGAAAAAAATAGAATTACTTAGAACCGGATTTAAAGACAAAAGTCTGCTTGATCACGCCCTAACTCATCGCTCTTGGGTCAACGAACATAAAGGCGTCAGAACCTCAAATGAGCGTCTGGAATTTTTAGGAGATGCAATCCTGGAATATGTAACCTCAAAAGAAATCTACAACAAATTCCCCGATAAAGAAGAAGGATACTTAACCGCCCTCCGTGCAAATTTGGTAAATACAATAGCCTTATCGGAAATTGCCAAAAAACTTGATTTGGGTCCTGAACTTTTCCTCTCACGGGGTGAGGAGGAAGGCGGGGGTAGACAAAACACATCTTTACTTGCGGATACTGTTGAGGCTGTCATTGGCGCAATTTTTATCGATAGGGGAATCGGCCCGGCTGAAGATTTCATCAAGGAAAATCTTCTTTCCGATGTCGACAAAAAAGCTTCGGAACCACTAAAGGATTATAAGAGCAGGCTACAGGAGTTCGTTCAATCCAAAGGCTTTTCAACACCAAAATACCAGGTTATCGAAGAATCCGGACCGGACCATGATAAAAAATTTGTAATAGAAGTTGTGGTTAACGGCGAGAGCTGGGGCAAAGGCGAAGGTAAGAGTAAAAGTACCGCCGAACAGGAAGCCGCTAGACAGGTGCTGGCAAAAAGGATAAAATAACGCCCATATGGTCACAATCAGACTTTCAAGATACGGCAGAAAAAAGGCACCTTTTTACAGGGTTGTGGCCGTTGATTCCGGAAAAAAGACCGCGGGAAAAGTTTTGGAGTTCGTGGGAACATGGAACCCGGCAAAGAAAATAAAAGAAATTGATAAAGAAAAAGTTAATGCTTGGGTAAAAAAGGGCGCTCAGATTAGCGCAGCCGTTAAAAAGCTTTTAGAAAAATGAAAGAACTTTTGGAATTTTTAGTCAAAGGGATTCTGGGAAAAGAGAAATTTGAGGTGGTAGAGGCCGACGATAACGGCAGAGTTGCCTATACAATTAAAACCGCTCAGGAAAATATAGGTCTTGTTATCGGAAAAGGCGGACGTATGATTAAATCCATCAGGAACATCCTCAAAATAAGAGCAACTTTAGAAAAGAGTGCCGTCTCCCTCAACGTTGAATAAACTTACTGTCCAAATGGTGTGAGGTTAACTCCCGGTTCCGAAGCAAAACCCTGAACAACCGTTGGTTGAACAAGACTTGCAACCTGGTTCAACACTGCAATCTCCGAATTTGTAAGATTTGTTATTGGCTGGCTTATTGAAGGAATAACTTTAGGAAATGGTGCCCAGAAAGAAACCATTATTACATTGGCTGTATCAACCCCGGCACTTTCACTAATCCGGACACTATTTACTATGGAAATTGGGGCGATTGTTTGAATATAATGCAAATAATCGATAACCCCGCTCCTTGTACCGACAACCTGAAAGGTTGTACCTACTGTAGATAATGTCGAACTCCCAAGCGCAGACGATCCGGCTTTGACATCCGCTAAGGTTACTGCACAACACGAAGTTGCATTTCTAAGCTGAGAAACAATTATGGGTGACGGATCGGAGCTTGGAAGGGCAATGGATGCGGCACTAACGTTATTGACTGCCGGATTTTGCGAAAATGATTGGAGAACACCCAGTTTCTGTGTAAGACTCGTTTTAAGATTTTGAGCGGTTGACACTTGATTTCTAACATCGGCGATTTTTGGCAAACCAAAGTTGGCTACGAGTATAAAAAGAATAACAACTATTGCCAGAGGCAATGAAACCCTTAATGTTTCCCTTAATCCTACCGGTAATTTTTTGAAACTATTTTGCATATATCATTTTTCAGTAAGGCTCACTCCAACCTGGTAACCTGACGACGGACTATAACCAAAAGAAGTAAGAACAGCCGAGCCAAACGGCAGTGAGCTTCCCGAGAAACTTTGGATAAAAGATTCCAGGTCCGCATTTGTCGTAAAACTCATTGAAAGGTCAGCCTTAGTAGGGTTGGCATTAAATTGGCTAACAGAGGTACCCGCGGACAAATTCGCTAAAACCGAATTAACGTCGGTAATGGTTTTTAGTGCACTTGGTGAAGATTTTGCTTGTTCTATTTTGGTAACCCTATCCTTTAGAACTACTATCTGCTGTTCACTCGTTTCCTGAGCGGAAATTTGATTTTCAAGCTGAGAAACATTTTGATTAAGGCTGTTTAGTGAAATATTATTTATGACAAAAAAACCACCCAGTCCTGCCGAAAACAGAAGAAATAGTACCACCATGATCACACTAAGCGCTCTCAAGGTTTTCAAAACGCCGGCAAGGCTCTTACTAACGGCAAGTTCAGGCGGTAAAAGGTTAAGATTGTCTGGCATACATTATTCTCTCAGGGCCAGCCCTACAGCAACGCTGTAAAGAGGTGCATAAGGCGCCAGTTTTTTGGCTGTCTCAGGATCAAGTTTAATTCTTGCAAATGGATTTCCGACAAGAACTTCCATACCCAAAAGTTCCGTCAGCATGGAAATAATATCAGGCATGCCACTCGTTCCACCCGTTACAATAAGTGCACTCGGAGTTTCACCTTTTTCCTCGGTCAGATAATAACTGACCGCCTTCTTTATTTCGTCGACAACAAGTCTAAGAACGGGATCCAGCACACCCTTAACCTTACCCTCGAGCTGTCCCTGGGAAAGGCCGTAGGTTTTTTTGTATTCTTCAGCCTGTTGGGCATTAACACCAAGACCCTGTGAAACTGCCCGTGTAAAGGCCTCACCGGCGATAGGGATTGATCTTGAAAAAGACAAAAGCCCAAGTTTCGAAATGGCTATGTTTGTGGAAGTCGCACCAAGATCAACTAAAAGTACCGTTTTATCAACAGGGGCAAGAGCCCTTGTAAGTGCAATCAGCTCCGTTTCAACCGCAAGTGTGGATAACCCCGCTGCCTGAATTACTTTTGTGTATTTTTCGACAATCGCCTTTGGTGCGGCAACTAAAAGAACCAGCACTTCCGGCGGAGAAGCTTTTTCATTCCTTGATAAAATAGTATGCTGAATCACAGCCTCGTTTATAGGAATCGGAATGTATTGCTCGGACTCCCACTTTACGGCGGAGGCAATTTCGGAATCGGTGAGAAGCGGGAACTTAATTGTGCGGGTAAAGACAAGGGGCTCCGGGATCGAAATTATAACATCCTTTGAAGAAACTCCAGCTTCCGTGTGCAACTTTCTAATAATCTGGCCCAATGAAGCGACCTCTTTATCGTCAGTCATTTTGTCCACGGTTGTACCTGAATAACCTACAATTCCTGAAGCAGCAAGTGAAAAACTTGCTCCATCTTTCTCAAGCTCAACTATTTTGATTGTCCTACTTCCGATATCAATTCCAACCATGGCAGTATATACATTCATTTAACAACATCCGCGCTAAACCGTCAATAAATGAAGCACGGGCGCAGGCTTACTGACTAATACCAAGTGAGGGTCCTGACGTTAAGGCGTCTCCGCCAAAAGGTGATTCAGGCCAGCTTTGAAAAACGTCGATGCGTCTATTGCTGCTGCCGGCAGTACCGGTAGAAACGATACCTTCTCCCTGTGCCGGTAGGGGAGATGAATTACCGGAAACCGTAGTGCCAAGTGGTTGACCTACGTCAGTGTTATAAAACATACGTATCCTGGCAAAAAGAAGACCATTTGAAAAGTTGTACGAAGTATCGGGGATGTTAAGACCCGTCGAACCAAATTGTATAGTCTTCTGAAATTCGTAATTCGTGCCTCCAATTTGACACGTTCCAGGATCCGGCGAGGCGAAAGAGTTTGAAGAAAGTCTGGCCGAGTTCGGATCAAAAACCGCTCGGGCAATTTGGGCTGTCGAGGCATCACCCGGAGATGTTTCATAATAGACGCTCACCTCAATTGCCGGAATAAATTGCGGGTTGGGATACGTTCCTACGTTTCCCCAACAGACTTTCATAAAGCTTCCCGAAAAACATGGGTGAGTCTGGTCGCAAACAATATTCTCACTCGTTGGATCATGTGCTACAAACCATGTGGTTGCGGAATCTCCGGATAAAAGTGGAGCGGGGTAAGGAAAATCGCTGGATCCTTCCGAATAACCTGAAACATTGGCGGTATAGTTCGAACCATTTGCAGATCCTTCCTTTCCGATTACCAGTGCATTTTCAATTCCCGCTTCCGCCGCCGAAAATGCCCTTACGGAATCTTCCTGGCTGGTTGAAACTGCCACATCGGTTACGGAACGGGCAAGAATAAAAAGAACCAGAGTCAAAACAACTGCAAGTGAAAGAAGTACAAGAACAAGAGCCTGCCCGGATTCTTGCTTACGTGTCATAAATCCAGTTTAGCAATGCGTTTAAGTAATTGCAATTTAATAATTCCGAAGGTAAATCTGAGTTTGTGCGGTTACCTCCGTGCCGGGAATTCCTGAGGCACTGGCATCTTGTACGGTTAGATTAATTGAAACATAAGGCGGACTAGCCGCGCTCGAAGGAGTACATAAAAATGAACAATCCAGTATTCTAACCGAATCCGTTGTAAGCCGAATGTTGGATGAGCCCGAAGCAATATACGATTCACCGTTGGAGTTGATACAGGAAAAAGACGCCGGCTGTCCGTCCTGGTCCAAATAACCAATCGTGGAAGTATCTAAATTGGTAGCACAACCGGGAATAGAACTTGCCCCCCTTAAACCTCTCTCAATTATATTCAAGGAGTAATCCAAATTTTCTCTTGCCCGAATCAAAGACTCTGTCTTTTGAGTTCCCTGCAAAGTTAATATAACGCTCCTGGTCACAAGAATTCCCAGAACTGCAAAAATAGACACAACAACTAATATTTCCAAGAGGGTAAAACCGGAATAATTTTTTGATTTATATTTCTTCATCTTTGCGAAAGTGTTGTCGAGTCAACAATTTGATGTAGCCCGCCGGAGTCCTGCCATTCAACCGTAACATCGGCCATAACAACATCCTTACCGTTTTGGACACCGGCCGAAAGAGACACCCAGCGCCTAAAAAGAGTTCCTGCAATGACATCATTGGAATTACAAGGGCGGTTAAGTAACCAGGAGTTGTCGGTAAGTGGGGAATCGGGTAGACAAAAGGTGCCTCTTGTCGCATAGGCTACAAAAGTATCGGTGTTATTGTCTCTTTGCCCTCTCAACCATTCCGACGCCTGCTCGGCATAGGTCGCGGCAAGAGATTTGTTTTTGGAAAAGGATGAGTTTTGAATGGAATTACTGGTTACGGAAACCAAGGCAACAATAATTAGCGCACTTATCGCTATCGCTACAACCACTTCAAATAAACTTTGTCCTGAATCTGTCATTAATGTATTTCTCCCCCGGAACCAACCAAAACTACTCCTTTATTTGTCGTTCCCACCTGAGAAAGATCAATTTCAGCGTTTTGACCGTTCGGAATATTTGTTCCCTGACCCAGAATTTTAAATAAAATGGGATTATCGGTAGCGGAAATTAAAACATCTGAAGGCATTGTTACCTGTTTTGCAGGATTTTCTCCAAAAATTGTCGAAACGGTTCCGCCCGTACAAACTGCCTCAAGGTCGTATTCTGAGGTTGAAATGATATCAAAATAATAGCCGTTTAAACTGTTTGTACCGCTGCAAAACCCTTTTGGATCATCCGTACTTGACGGAAGCTGTCCCGCAAGTGCATCTTCTTGGGCAAGCCTTAGATCTCCCTGAATTTCTTTTACGACTCCTGCAACCGTCTGGCGCCTTGAATAATCTCTAAAACTTATATAACCGAAGCTAAAAAGCAGTCCAACAATAGTAAGACTAACCAATATTTCTATTAAAGTATATCCTTTCATGGATTTGTAACTACGTAATTGCAGGTTGAAGTACTTCCACAACTACCGCAGTTTCCTAAGATATCAGGATCCGGTGTGGGGGAAGGCGTTTGCTCCAAAGAAGCACACAGGTAATATTTTGTATAGGTCAAGCCTTCGTCGGTTGAAATAGGAGTATATGCATAAGCTCCGGACGAGGGATCTGCCGGAATCTGAGATATATAAGTATTCGAACTCGAACAAGGTGTTCCTTCAGCTCCTGTTCCAATAAGTGAAGTGCCGGGAAGACCTAAAGAAGTGGGATAAGTATCACAATCGGATTTATAAATTTCCAATCCGCTCCTAATAAGTTCCAAATCAGTTTTTCTTTTTGCGTCGCGCGATGATTGCCTTGCACCCTGTAAGCCAAATACCGAAAGACCGATAAGTATGCCTATTATTGAAATAACAACCAAGAGTTCGATCAATGTAAAACCTTTTTTCACAAAATTCATAATTTTGCCAAACTCAGTTTATGGCGTCAGTCCCGACGGGCAAGCGCCGTTGCTAAAAGTTGTTGATGAACTAATTTTCCCCGACTGACCACCCGAACAGACAACCCAATAAGTATTGGAGACATTTTCCAGTTTTGCCCAAAGGACATAATCTGATGCGGTAGCGGTTCCGTCCGAAACATTACCATTAGATTGATACTTATAATCAAATGAAGAATCCGAGCTGTTTTTCGGGTCCACCGGGCAACCAGTCGAACCCAAATCCGTACAAAGATCCAGTGAAGCAGATACTCCTCCTGAATCCGGTCTGGAAGGATAAAGACCATTATTTTTATTCGCGTAAATTTCTAAGGAAGTCCTATACTGGCTGAGGTCTGATTTTCTTTCGGTATCCCGGGCCTGCCGCTGACTTGCGGTAAAAGAAACTGTTACCAGAGCTGCCAGAATTCCTATTATCGAGATTACAACCAAAAGTTCAATTAGGGTAAATCCAACTATTGTTATAAAACCTTTTTTGAATTTCATAGTTATTGTGATACCTGAAACGCCCAGCAAGCAGTTCCGTTAACACTGGCATTTACCCCGCTGGCATCACTGGTATTTTCCAGACAAGCGGAAAGAGTATAAGAATCTGTGTCGGACCCTATTTGATAGAAATAACTTCGCCCGGAGGTTGAAAGCGGATCCTGGGGGAGAGTATTCATATAAACCGTTGGTCCGCTGCCTGCTGTCCACGAACTTCCCCATGCACAGGCTGTTATACCGGCGGTTCCACATCCGTCAATATCCCCCTGGCTATCGCTTTTGGGGTACCCATTGTAGTCGTTGTAATAAAGTCTCAAAGCAGTTTGGATATTTTTAAGATCGGACTTTCTTTCGGCATCCCTGGCTCTACTTCTGGCAGAGCTCAGGTTAGCAACAACCAAAGTTGCCAAAATTCCGATAATCGATATAACAACGAGGAGTTCAATTAAAGTAAAACCGTACTTAATAAAACGGGCAGACATGGTTATATATACAATAATACTACAACGTATTTCTGAAGGCCAGAACCCAGCTTTCAGGGCGCCGGAGTTGAGGTTGGAGTTATGTTTGAACTCGTTACCGAAAAATTACAAGGACCTAATCCACAAGTAACTCCAGTTGGAATACCGACTGGACTAGAACAACTCGGTGTACCTTCCACACCCGGTAGACAATTCAAATCTTGCGAATTTTCCAGCCTTGCATAAAGCTGGAAGCCTTGGTTAACTGAACCCACAGTTACCGGAAGATAATAATAATTTTGATCAGACGACGGGTCTTTTGGCAAAGAAGCAAAGTAAGTAGTTCTTAAATCCGTAAAGTCTGATTTACTTCCGGCCACGCCCCATTCGCAATCCGTATTGGAAGTCGACGGACAACCCTGAATCTTGCCGTTATCCGAATTCGGATACTTTCCGTAATCGGAATAATATAGTTCCAAAGACGATGCAATTTGCTTTAAATCCGATTTCCTTTGTGCGTCCCGACCTCTGGCTTGAGCGCTGGCGAAAGAAACCAGACCTATTGTTGCCAGCACCCCAAGGATAGTGATAACTACCAAAAGTTCTACCAAGGTAAACCCAACGCTTAAAGGTTTACTTTTGTTTTTGCTGTTGTTGTAGTAATAATAACGCATCATATGCTTGTATCGACATGTCTATAGGTACATTATAAGACCGGCCGACGTTGCAAATACGATTCCCGCACTTAAGACCCAAAGCTATAATCTTTGGATCAACTTCGGGCTCATCCGATCCTTCCATTGAGGCATAAATTTGGTAGCGGTTACCGTCAGAAAAATAGAGATAATTGACACCTTTTTTAGAATCCGGATCCTGCGGGAGAGTAGACATATAAATTCTTCCCGTTACTAAATTGGCAAAGGCATCTTTCCCCCAATTACAAGCAATAGGAGTATAAGTCCACGACCCTAATTTGTTTTTGACCGGATTAACACCAGACGGCAGACAATCAATAATACGTCCGTCAGGAGAGGCTAACGGCAATCCGCTATTATTATCAGCAAGATATTCGTCAAATGCATGATTCAGCGCTCCCATATCATCCCTCCGGGTTTGATCCCGAGCCCTTCTCAAACTTAGAATAAAGTTTGGTACTGCAACCGCAATAAGAATAAGAAAAATTACGGACAATGATATTAATTCGATTCTTGTAAATTTCTTCATAATTAATCCCACGACTCACACTCATTAATCGGTTTGCCCTGACCATCTACACATTGGGTTTGGCAAGCCGGATCCTGCCAATTGGGATCACATTCAGGACCCGGACGCTTCGGGTCCCACAAAATCGGTGAACAAACTCCACTTTTACATCCATAAAAACCGGAGGATGGGAGAGTCGGGCTTGTCGAAGAACTAACTCCACTAGGTGTCGGCGAAGGAGTAGCTAGATTCTGCGCATACCCGCCACCCTGCATATAATTGAATGCTCCCATTGGTCCAACTCCAGCTGTTACCGAAGAATCTTTGGTATTTTGTAAAATCGAATAAATTCTATACCAGGTTGGACAAGAAGTGTTTTCCGGAACGTAAACATAAGAAGCACCCGTAATCGGATCGCAGGGTATTTTATCTAAGTAAGGCTGAAGAGAAGTCCCCGGTTTACAGTCGACATTTTGAGGATAGCAGTTGTGATCTTTTTCATATTCTTCGACGGCTATTTTTATTCTATCTATATCACCTTTACGTTTGGCATCATTGGCTTTAAAAATTTGGCTGCTGAATGCCACAAGAATAATTCCGGCCAAAAGTGCAAGAATTGCCAAAACGATTAACAGTTCAACCAATGTTAAGCCAGAAAAGTATTTTTTCGCCATATAGTAAAACTAAAGGAATCGCAAAAACCAAAAAAGGTCCGAATGCAATTTGGCTTTTCAGATGTGCCTTCTTCAACATAATTAGTATGGTTCCGACGATCGCGCCTGTCAAGAAAGCCAAAAGCAGCCAAATCAAAAAAAACCTCGATCCGACGATAAATCCGCCAAGAACCGCAAATTTAACATCGCCAAGTCCCATTCCGCGTCCTTTCGTCAGAAGATGAACCAAGAGAAGAAGGGAAGCGGCAGCAAAACCCACAAGCAGTCTTGAAAAAATTGTTGAGTCACCGCTAAGTAAAGAGTATATTACCGTCGCGGCGATTCCCGTAAAAACAAATGAATCGGGAATGAACTGGTTTTCCAAATCAATGACAAAAATGCAAATAAGAATTAAATAAATAAAAAGTGCGTAGATTAACTTGAAATAGTCGGTCGGGAAGAAAACTCCGATAACTAAAAAACACGCTCCGGAAGTTGCCTCTATCAAAGGATATCTAAAGGAAATTCTTTTTTTACAATTTCTGCATTTTCCTCCAAGAAAGATATAGGAAAAAAGAGGAATATTATCAAACCAGGCAATTTGTTTTCTGCAATTAGGGCAAACACTCCGGCCTTTTTTAATGGAAATATTCTTGGGATAGCGCCAGGTTAAAGCGGAAACAAAGGAACCAAAGATCAAACCCAGGATAATGAGGAAAGGCTGTTGAAGAATCATTTAGCTTTACTCCGGAACGCACTCTTCACAATGACCAATAGGAAGTCCCCATGATGCATCGGAAGGTGAAACAGCACATGCATCATTTCCAGTAGTGCCCGAGGGCGGAACCGGAACACCCGCATCTGAAAAACCTAGCGTCGGATCGACTAACTTATCGGCCACGCTTGAACCCGACTTATTGCTGTTAACCAAAACCTGTCTGTTTGCTGTTGAAAGAGGGACCCAGCAAACGTAAACAGATGACGAGGCTCCACCTGCTTTACCAACCAAAAGCTGATTCGAGGTACCCACTCCGCCAATCCAACTCTTGCTCAAGAAAGCAACCTGTAACTCAAGTGAGGAAATCAACAATCCCTGCGTAGGATTGCTTCGGCAGGTAGAACTAGCACCTGTATTGGAACCCAATCCACAAAGCCCTATAATTTCATTATCCGCTGAGGTAAAAGGAAGCTCGGCATCGGCAGCCGCCAGAGCATTACCTGATCCACAATTGGTATCACTTGTATTGACCTTACAGAAATCTTCCCATGGATATGCATTTTGAGAAGCATAATACCTTTGAATTGCCGACTCCAGTTGACTCGCATCAGCTTTCATCCCGGCATCTCTGGCTTTATTGGCCTGCTCGATTGGGTTAATAGCGGCAATAACGATCGTGGCAATAACTCCGAGAAGTGCAATAACAATAAGAAGCTCTACTAGCGTAAATGCTTGGGCAAGAGTCTTTTTCATCCTGTATTTAAGTATCGCCCCTCAAAATAAACTTGTCAAGTGGTCACAAATACACCGTATCGAAGATATTAATCATCTAAAGTTGGCTTGTAAGGTTGTAAATCGGGAGAATTACGGCAATAACCAAAAAACCGACTCCGAGTCCTAGAATTACCATTACAATAGGTTCAATTGCGGCAGTTAAACCTTTTACTTCATCATCGCTTTGAACTTCAAAAATATGGCTAATTTTAGTCAAAACTTCATCCATTTTTCCGGTTTCTTCTCCAACCGCCACCATCTGGCTCAAAATAAAAGGAAATGCCTCGGGGTGCCGGGAAAATGCAAACGCAATCGGGAATCCTTTTTCAACCTGAATGGCAGAATCTTTAAGAGCATCGGAAATTACGGTATTACCCACAACATCCGAGGTTATATTTAAAGCTTCGAGAATAGGCACTCCCGCCCCAACCATTAGAGAAAGCGTGCGTGTAAGTTCAGCCAAAACAATCTGGCGCTGAAGACTGCCGAAAACAGGAATCTTAAAAATAAGCTCATCTATCTTTCTTCTTCCCATCGGAGTTGCCCTATACAAATTGAAACCGTATAAACCCCCGCCAATAAGAATAAGAACGATAAACCAATAATTGATAAAGAAATTTGAAATGCCGATAAGAATAAGTGTGGGCAAGGGGAGTGTGGCATTAAAATCGGCATAAAGCGACAAAAGCCGCGGAATTACAAATATCATCATCACGATGCTTACGATAATCATTCCGACAATAATAATGGTCGGATAAATTAATGCACCTCTTACCTGACTTCCAAATTCCTCCTGCTTTTCAAGGTTGTCCGCCAAACGGAGAAGCACCGCATCCAGAACTCCTCCGACTTCTCCGGATTTTACTAAAGCTATATAAGTTTTGCCGAAAAGTTTAGGCTGACGGCTTAGGGAATTTGAAAAAGATTCACCGGCTTCAACATCGGCCAGAATTTGAGCTACAACTTTTTGCATCGATCCTTTTGACTGAGTTCTCAAAATTAAAAGAGCCTCGGTAATTGGAAGTCCTGCATTAATCATTGTAGAAAGCTGCCGGGTAAAAGTGGCAACATCGGATGGGGTTACCCTGTCCCTGAACCTCTGAATCAAGGCAAATGGAGAATCTATTTTTGAATTTATCGAAATTACATAGAGGCCTTTCCCTTTAACAAGTCTCGCCGCGTCATTTAGGTTGGATGCCTCGACTTCACCAACAACGAGCTTTCCGAATTTGTCCTTTGCTTTGTAATTGAACCTTTTCATTTAACTTCGAACTAATCGTGTCAATTCTTCGGGGCGGAGCGACCAACCTTGTGCAACTTCCAAAGTCACAATTCCCTTTTTCACCAAATCGGCAAGGGATTTTTCCAAAGTACTCATTCCCGCCTCCTGCGAGGTTTCCAAAATACTTTCAATCTGATGAGTTTTACCTTCACGGATTGCGGTTTTTATCGCGGTAGTACCCAACATAACCTCATATGCAACAACTCTACCTTTTGTGATCGAAGGAATTAATCTTTGGGAAAACACCGCCTCAAGAACATTACTTAACTGAAGTTTAACTTGATCTTGCTGTTCCTCGGGAAAGACATCAACAATCCTATCGACAGTCTGCGCAGCCGAGTTGGTATGAAGCGTCGCAAAAACCAGATGTCCCGTTTCGGCAACAGTCAGAGCAGCCGCTATTGTTTCGTAATCACGCATCTCACCCACAAGGACAACATCAGGATCCTCTCTAAGAACAGACCGGAGAGCTATTTCCCAAGAATGGGTATCTCCGTGCATTTCTCTTTGAGAAATAATTGACTTAACCGGATTAAAAACAAACTCGATCGGATCTTCAATTGTAACTATATGAGTCGCGCGGGTCTGGTTTATCTCCTGAAGCATAGCAGCCAAAGTTGTGGACTTGCCGTGACCTGTCGGGCCAGTCACCAGGACAAAACCCTGTCTAAGGGTAGTAAACGAATGTAAAAGCGCGGGAAGGCCAAGCGATTCTATTGATGGAATAATCAAAGGAATTAACCTAAATGCTGCAGAGAGGGAATTTTTCTGGGTGTAAGCATTAATTCTAAACCTGCCTTTATCGGAGAAGGGGAGAGAAAAATCAAGTTCTTTATTAACGGTAAGCCGCTCAAGTTGCTCGGCGGACAAAACTTCTTTAAGAAGTTCGCCGATAACATCGGGGGTTAAAACGCCGATTCCCGGAACAGGCGCGAGCTGACCGTCAATTCTAAGCATTGGAGGCACTCCCGTAATAAGATGCAGGTCACTGGCCTTGGCGTCAACTACATTTTGCATCAGTTGTTTGATATCCATATTTTTTTACTCTTGGGCAACCCTAAGAACTTCCTCAACCGTTGTTATTCCCTCAACCGCTTTCAAATAACCGTCCTGCTTAAGAGTAATCATTCCTTCACCCCGGGCTTCGGTGTCGATATCGGTGGCGGAAGACCGTTCCAGAATGAGCTTGCCGATTTTTTCCGTAACCGGAAGAACTTCAAAAATTCCGATTCTACCGTAGTAACCCGAGTTGCCGCAATCGGGATCTCCCTTTCCTTTAAATAATTTAACTTCTCCCTGCGGTTGCCAGAGATTTCCCAAGTCGGTCTTCATTTCGGCTACGACTTTGGGATCGGGGACATATGATTCTTTACAATCCTCGTGAATCTTCCTAACAACTCTTTGGGCAACAATACAAGTCATACTGGATGCCAAAAGGTACGGCTCCGCACCCATATCCAGAAGGCGCGGAAGAGCGCCTGAAGCGTCATTTGTATGAAGTGTTGAAAAAACAAGGTGTCCCGTCAAAGCCGCTTGTATAGCCAAATCGGCAGTTTCATGGTCGCGAATTTCTCCGACAAGAATAATATTTGGGTCTTGTCTAAGAAAAGACCTTAGTCCTGATGCAAAGGTTAGCCCTACCGCCGGATTAATCTGTACCTGATTTACTCCTGGAATCTTATATTCGATAGGGTCCTCCAAAGTCACAATATTAACTTTGGAAGTATTAAGCATAGAGATTACGGAGTAAAGAGTGGTAGTTTTTCCGGAACCAGTGGGCCCGCAAATTAGAATTATTCCGTGAGGCCTGAGAATCGAATCTTGAAGATTCTTAAGACCCCTGCCCCTTAGCCCCAGGTCAAGAAGGCTTGGAACTCCGCCGCTTTTTTTAAGAAGCCTCATAACAATCTTTTCTCCCCATGTCGTCGGTAGGGATGAAATACGCAGATCAACCTCCTCTTCCTCCCCTTTAAAATTAAATCTTCCGTCCTGCGGAATTCTTTTTTCATCTATCTTCATCCCGCTAAGTATCTTAATTCTTGAAATAAGCGCGTCGTGGAGCTCCCTGGGAATTGAAAGCTTTTCTTGCAATATTCCGTCTATGCGGTAACGCACGCGGGTACTGCCTTCCTGAGGTTCGATATGGACATCGGATGCCCGCGACTTGATGGCAAAATCCAGAATTTGGCTAACTATCTGGGCGATTTTTTCTTCACGAATAAAGCCCCCTCTGCCCGTCTCAAGACTAATCGCCTCTTTTTCTTCCGGCTCAACTTCCTTAAGAGCCGCCGTTACCTCCTGAGTCAAAGAAGTTGTATAGCGGGTACGTATAAAATCTTCAATCTGAGACGCAAGCGCCGCCCGGGGTTTAATATGCATTCCCGTCTTTTGTTCGATAAACTCAATCGCTGAAAGGTCCAAAGGATCAGCCATGGCAAGGATCATGCTTTTATCTTTAGCATCAACACTTACCGGAAAGACCTTGAAGCGGTCCGCAACCTCCGAGGGAAGCGCCGAAAGTGCTGCAGGTGCAACGGGTATCGTTGCCAAATCAACATAAGGAATATTATAAAGTTGTGCCTTTGCCTGAACCAGTTTATCCTCAGGAACCATTGCCCCTTTTCTAATAATATCTTCCTGGGTAGAACCGCTCTGAATTTCAGCAGTTTTAACCTGCTGGGCTCGTGCGGCATCAATTGCCCCCATGGAAACCAATACATCAACAAGAGTTCCGTTTGGAAGACTTTGATCAGACTGAACCGGCTGGGCAGTGGGCATATAAATATTTCCGTTAACCACTGACAGTCAACGGCTAACTTATTATGCCGAATTTTCATCGTTCTCGCAAGTCCAACCGGCAAAATGACAAAATGTTAAAATCATCTCATCTGAACATTACCCTATAATTCCAACGTCGTACATCTTCTGCAAGCTGATGACAAACTTGACTTTTAGCCTTGGATATCCTATAATAGCTTGTTCTTTGGACAAATCAATATTTGGCCTAGTGCACACCTTTTCATACCTGAAAGACCTAAAAAGGAGATCGGAATGAATAAGAAACTGTACGGAATCGCAATGATCGCGCTTTGCCTGGTGTTCGTGCTCTCCGCCTGCGGAGGTGCACCTGTCGCGGCGCAACAGCCAGCGATTAAACTGACCCTGGCATACCGGGTCGATCTGAGCAACTGCCCATCACTGGCAGAACAAATACATTTTGGACCTGAACAGTTTTTAGGTACAACGACTTCCACCGCCTACACAGTGTACACGAACACGGCACCAGTGGTTTCAACCAACGGCGGAATTCTGACCCTGCAGCTAAGTAACTATTACTACACTAATAGTTACCCAGATGAGGGACAAGTAAGCGGACCGAACAGTGATAAGACCTTCACCCTTTTGGTGACAGGAGGTGTTGCAACCTCCGTTTGTTCACTGTCCTACGACACCAAACCGGTCAATTACCAAGTCGAGGTCACAGGCCACTAAAGAACGAAGATCCTGTCTGGGACAATCAAAACAACCCAGACAGGATCGAGTACGCTCCAAACATATTGACAGTTCCTACCTAAAATCAGATACTGATATCCTCAATGCACGCCTATTTATTAATCGGGTCCGGGACAGAAGAATTGCAGGAAAAAATTGAAGAACTTTCCAAAAAACTTCATGCAAAAGTGCTGGAATTTCCTTTAATCAAAATTGAAGACGTCAGAAATCTAAATAATTTAATCCGTTTGAGTTTTGAGGTTCCAACCCTAATAGTTTGCAAAAATATCCAGGAAACAGGGGAGGAAGCACTTAACGCCTTCTTAAAAAATCTGGAAGAGCCCCAGGAAAATATCTACTTCGCTTTAACAGCCCCATCAGTTCGTAAAGTTCTACCCACTATTACATCACGTTGTCAGGTAATAAGAGTGATTAATAAGATGCAAGTCACGACTAACACCGAAGAAGTGGAAAAATTTTTGAAACTTCCGACAGGCGGAAAACTCGCTTACGTAGATAAAATCAAAGACCGGGAAAAGGCGATAGAATTTGCCGAAAGCTTGGTCAATTTCCTCCATAGCGGCCTGCATGAAAATAAGGTAAAATATAGCTATCAGGCAAGTAACATTAATATTGCCGTCCAAATTCTCACTAGACTAAAAGCAAACGGCAATGTAAATTTACAACTGACTTATCTTGTAACTAAATATGGCTGACAAAAACGAATATACAGCAGAACAAATCCAGGTTCTTGAAGGACTTGAACCGGTCAGGAAACGGCCCGGAATGTATATCGGTTCAACCGATAGCCGGGGACTTCATGAATGTTTAAGGGAAATTGTAGATAACTCCGTCGATGAAAGTTTTGCCGGAGTTTGCGACACTGTTTGGGTAAGTCTAAACAAAGACGGATCCGCAACCGTCAGGGATAACGGACGGGGAATTCCGGTCGAAATGCACAAAAGCGGAGTTTCGGCGCTAGAACTCACTATGACCAAACTCCACGCCGGAGGAAAATTCGGCGGTGGGGCGTACAAAGTTTCGGGAGGTCTCCACGGAGTAGGGGCTTCTGTTGTTAATGCACTTTCTTCATATTTCCGCGTTGTGGTTCTCCGAGATAACAAAGCTTATTATCAGGAATATCATCTGGGTAAACCAGTCAAAAAAGTGGGAGAGGCCTCGGCAAAACAACTTGAGGAGTGGGGAATCAAAATCCAAGGAACAGGAACAATCACTACATTTGTTCCGGATAAACAAATTTTTGGAGACATAAAGCTGGAAAATGGCAAAGTTAAAAATCTTCTCAGGGACAGGGCGTACCTTGTTGCAGGTTTGACCTTCCACTTTACTGATGAAAACGACGGCGATGAAGCAAGTTTTTATTTTGAAGGCGGAATAAAATCTCTGGTTGCTCACAGTAACCGCGGCAAAAACGTACTAACCGACGTTATTTATGTTTCAAAAGAAGAAAACGGAATCTCCTGCGAAGCGGCACTCCAATATTCGGATTCTTTCAATGAAAACGTAAAAGGTTTTGTTAACGGCATTTATACAACTGATGGCGGAACCCATGTTACAGGATTCAGAATTGCCCTTACCCGGGCAATCACCGATTATTACAAACGCATGCAAAACGGAAACGGTAAGGAAGAAGCAACCTTTACGGGGGATGACATGAAGGAAGGACTCACGGCAATAGTTTATATAAAAATGCCGTCGGAAGCGCTTCAATTCGAATCTCAGACAAAAGCAAAGCTTAATAATCCCGAAATTCAGGGACTTGTAGCAGCTGCAGTTAAGGAAGGATTAGACCAATATTTTGAGGAACATCCCCAGGATGCCAGAAAGATTATAGAAAAAATAATGTTGGCCGCGAGGGCCAGGTTAGCCGCCCGGGCAGCAAAAGATGCGGTTCTCAGGAAAGGTGCTCTTGAGGGAGCGGCTCTTCCCGGAAAACTTGCCGACTGTCAAAGCTCCGACCCAGAAATTTCCGAATTGTATATAGTAGAAGGTGACTCAGCAGGAGGAAGCGCCAAACAGGGCAGGGATAGACATCATCAGGCAATTCTACCTTTGGGAGGAAAAATTCTTAATACGGAACGTGCACAACTGGACAAAATCGTAAAGTTTGAAGAAATAAAAGATCTAATTATTGCTCTGGGATCCGGAATCGGTGATTCCCTTAACTACGATAAACTCAGATATCACCGGATTATTATTATGACGGATGCAGATGTTGATGGCGCACACATCCGCACACTTTTACTCACTTTCTTCTACCGCCATATGCCGGAAATAATCAACCGCGGATATCTTTATTCGGCTCTTCCCCCTCTTTATAAAGTTGCTATCGCCAAAGATATTTTTTATGCCTATTCCGATGATGAGCTTGCAACGATTCTGAAAGATCACGCCGGACAAAAATATACTGTTCAGCGCTACAAGGGTTTGGGAGAAATGAACCCAACCCAGCTCTGGGAAACAACAATGGATCCGGAGAAGCGTACACTTAAACAAGTTGTTGTGGATGATGCAGAAGCGGCAAATGCAATGTTTGAAATGCTGATGGGCGAAGATGTTCCTCCAAGAAAGAAATATATTCAAACCCACGCAAAGTTGGCAACTCTGGATATCTAAACTTCAAAGAAAAATTAATAAGCCGTGGCTTTTTTTACGTTTGATGGAGCAATTGTCGGTTTGGCAATGGGTTTAATAGTCGCCTTAACTTGTATATTAAGATTCGATCCGCCAACGATTTGCGCCCTGTTGTTCGACCCACCTACTATTCCCGCCTTGGGTACTGTGTAAACACTGGAAGCACCGGATTTATAAAGAGCTAACTTGCCTGAAGTCAAAAGGTAGGCAACAACCACCAAAACCAAAACCAAAAAAACAACTATTAATAAGTTTCTTGAATTAAGTTCAGCAGTTTTTTTAGCCATATATCTTATGGGTTCTCTATAATGCCCTCACACCATAGAAGCAAGTGTAATTAGTCGTTTGCCCTGTTTTTCCATTCCAAACACCTGTACAAGAATCGGGCGCACAACACTTTTGTGTAGGACTTGTTGCTTTAGGATCGCAAGCCGCACCGGAGTGCAAACCTACACAAGGTATAGCTGTCGGAACCGGTTTTGGAGTTATTTTCGGTTGATTGGGACCCGGAAGCGGAACCACGTTGGAGGCGTCAACTATAGTAGTCGCATAGAAAATTCCACCACCGTTCGCTTGATTAGCCGGTGTCAGTTTATTATTACTACCGCCGACTATACTTTCACTACCTTTAGAACCAGTTTGAGCCGGTCCGATGGTTGGTTGTGATGTTGGAACACCCGTAATCTGATATACACCGCTTATTGTTACTCTTTTCCCCACAAAAGGATCCGCTAGGGAAGCGTTGGCTATAATTGGCAAACAACCGCTGTTATTTCCAAACTGAGTTGCTACACCTCCGGCCATAGCGTAAGGCGTCGTTACATGAGGAGCACAAGGTGCAAATGCCGTTGTTCCTCTTTTAAGAAGGACGCCTGTTGCACTTTGGGTCGCGTTTGATGCATGTGGTCTGAAGAGAAACTGATTAGTGGCAAGATAATAAGCTCCTGCAATGACTATTGCCGAAATAAAAATAACAAGAATAACCAAAAATGATTTTTTGGCGGAAGAGTTTAACTTAGCCATACTTAAATATATATTCAGCCCATTCTCAGACCCTGTCAATAGGTAAAACAAACTTGCCGAAAATAATTATTTTGAGACGGAAGCAGGAGTTGTTGTCACAATAGGAGCCGGCGTTTGATTACTGTTACTCAGACTCATTGTGTAAGCCGCTAAAGCAAAAACTATTAAAGCAAGAATAATCATAAGTAAGCTTAGGTTGTGGGCCGCAGTGTACTTTTGAGTTGTCCTTCTAGTTACCCTTCTGGCAGTTTTTCTCGTTCTTTTTGATCTGGCCATAACTTTCACCTCCCCGGTTCTAATATCAGTATTGTGTCATGACAAACCTTCTGTCAAGAGGAGTTTCGGGGAATTTTTAGAATATAGTACATGTATTTGCCGACGTCGCCCCTCCTAAAGGAAAATAAATTTCTGTCCTCATACGTACAACGCCCATCAAAAAAGATTTTTTCCGGTTTAACTCCGGCATTTATTAGTTGTTTCTTTGCAACTCCTCCTAAATCCAAAAAAGTTTTTCTTCCGGTTCTTTTCAAAGATTCGGTATAACCGGCAAAAAGCGTGTAGACATCGTCTTTGACTTCATAATGTTTTTGACAAATATAGGGACCAATAAAAACAACCAACCCGGTACATCTGACTTTTAACTTTTTCTCCATCAGAGAAACTGCACTGTCGATTACTCCCTTATATAGTCCCCGCCAACCGGCATGTATAAGACCAATACTATTAGTAATGGGGTCGTATAGTGAAACCGGGATACAATCCGCGGCAGAGAGTCTTAATGAAACCTCCGGAGTATTTGTGACAAGACCGTCACAGTTTTCTATAATTTTCCCCTTATCCTTTTCCCCGACAAGAGTAACCTTACAACCATGGACAAGCTTCATGGAAACAATGTCTCCGTCTTCTCCCTTGACCGGTGTTATTGTTAACATGTTATTGACAAATTATATACACTTTCTAAAATATGCCTAGGACTCAATAAACCGAGTCCTTTTGTTTGATAACAAGATGTTTGCAACAGGTTCGTTCTTAACAATCATTTTAACTTCCGCCATCGCGGCAATCCTTGTAGGCCTAGGGTTAGCCAAATACGCACTAAGTCAGGAAAAAGGCAATGAAAAAATGGAAGAGGTAAGCAAAGCGGTTCAAACTGGTGCCAATGCATACCTCAAAAGACAATTCAAAACAATTGCCCCCATAATTGTAGTTCTGGCAGTATTCCTTTATATAAGCGCCCCCGCCGGATCTCCAGCTCTGGGAAGAACCATAGCCTTTCTTATGGGTGCAATCTTCTCGGCAACAATCGGTACAATCGGAATGAATATTGCAACAAGATCAAATGTAAAAGTAGCCCAGGCAGCAACCAAAAGCTTCGGAGATGCCCTTTCTTTGGCACTTAAAGCAGGCGCAACAACAGGAATGCTAACGGTAGGTTTGGGGCTTTTGGGAGCAACATTAATCTATTGGCACTACGGATTACAGGCAACCGAAGTCTTGGTCGGATTCGGTTTCGGGGGAAGTTTATTAGCTCTTTTTATGAGGGTGGGAGGAGGAATTTATACGAAAGCCGCTGATGTCGGGGCTGATTTGGTAGGAAAAGTCGAGGAGGACATTCCTGAAGATGATCCCAGAAATGCTGCCGTGATAGCCGACCAGGTAGGGGACAATGTCGGAGATTGTGCCGGAATGGCCGCAGATATTTTTGAGTCATACGAAGTAACTCTTGTCGCCGCAATGATTTTGGGCGCCGCAACTTTCGGAATCGCGGGGGTTCTTTTTCCTTTGGCGGTTAGAGCTCTCGGAATTGTAACTTCAATGTTGGGAATCTTTTCAATTAACCCCAAAAACAAAAATTCAATCAAGGACGGAATGAACGCAATTCTTAAGGGCTTCGGAGTCGCAAGTATATTTTCCATTGCCGGATTTTTTGGACTTGCTATATATATTGCTCATGACTGGAGATTGGCGGTTGCCACAACCTTGGGAATAGTTTTAGCAGTGGCCATATTTCTTCTTACGGACTATGCAACGGGGGACCACAAACCAGTAAAAGAAATTGTAAGACAAAGCCAAACGGGTCCGGCCACAGTAATCTTAAGCGGTCTTACAAACGGTTTTTCCTCAACTGTGTGGGCAGTTTTGGCAATCGGAGCAACAATCCTTGTTTCCTTCCTTCTTTTTAGTAATCCACTGATGGCTGCTTACGGAGTAGCTCTTGCCGGAATGGGAATGCTGACAACAACCGGTCTTATCGTTTCCATGGATTCTTACGGACCCATCTCGGATAACGCACAGGGAATTAGCGAGCTGGCCGCAATGAAAGGTAAAGCTCTTGGAATTTTAAATAAACTCGACTCGATCGGAAACACAACTAAAGCCACAACCAAGGGTTTCGCAATTGCCTCGGCAGTCATTGCCGCTGTTTCTTTGTTTGAATCCTATTTACAAAGCACACACTTAAGCGGAATAAACGTTGCCCAACCATTGGTATTTGTCGGTTTCCTTATAGGCGGCGCACTTCCTTTTCTCTTCTCAAGTCTGACTATTAAGGCAGTTTCAGATTCTTGTTTTGCCGTAATTAAAGAAGTAAGACGTCAATTCAAGGAAATGCCGGGAATAATGAAAGGAACCCAAAAACCGGATTATGCCAGAGTGGTCGATTTAACCACCAAGGCAGCAATTTCAGCCCTTGTCAGCCCGGCCTTAATCGCAATCGTTGTACCCATTTTGGTTGGTGTAATGCTCCACGCTGAGGCCCTCGGAGGATATCTTGCAGGAACAATCCTTACAGGCCAGCTTTTGGCCGTATTCATGAGCAATGCCGGTGGGTCTTGGGATAATGCAAAGAAGACCATCGAGGCAGGCGCCGCTGGTGGAAAGGGAAGTGATGAACACAAAGCCGCAGTGGTTGGCGATACAGTAGGGGATCCTCTTAAGGATACTTCTGGGCCCGCTCTCAATCCGTTAATTAAAGTAATGAATTTGGTGGCACTTCTAATCGCACCGGTTATTATTACAATTAAAAATTTTGGTCCGACTTACTGGGTAATTGTTGTGATAGGTTTAGGATTGGTTGTTTACTCTCTCATCCGCTCCCAAAAAGCAGTTGCTTAAGTACATTTCCTTCTCTGTTGACTTTTGTCGGAAAAAAATTAATACTTAAAACTGGAATATGAAACTCATATGGAGACTTCTTGTTAGCGTTGTAGCGCTTTTCGTCGTCGAATATCTGGTCCCGGGATTCCACCTGGCGAGTATCTGGACGGCAATCATTGCGGCAATAGCCATAGGTATTGTAAACACTTTAATAAGGCCCGTTCTCCAACTCATTACCCTTCCCATTTCTATTTTGACTCTGGGAATAACGGCACTCCTTATTAACGTTCTTCTTCTTTGGGGAACATCAAAAATTATACCGGGGTTTGAGATCGCCAACTTCTGGACGGCTTTCTTCGCCTCAATTCTTCTCTCCTTAGTCACCTGGTTCATGAATAGGTTAGCTTCAGACTAAAGTTAAAAACACAACTGGATGACAACCTTGACTTCCTCAGTATTGCAACCTATAATCATTTACGCACTTTAACCAAACGGTCCTTAATACCTAGCCTGTGAGGTCGGCAATTATCAATCAAACTCTTGGTGAAAAACTAAGAGATTATATTTCGTTTCCCATTTGGGAAGAAAGAGGGTAGTTATGAAGAAAACATTCCAATGTCCGGCTTGCAAAAGCACGAATGTAAAAATCACGTCCTGCGCTGGCGCAATTATTCATAAGAACGGTGGAACGAGCTTCTGCATAACGGGAATGGGCAACGGCCACTCCGTTATCTGCAGCACGCCCGGAAGGCATCATCACTTGCATTGCCGCAAGTGTGGCAAGGACTCTATAGGCTAAATGCTATTTCTTATCGGCTGAAGCCGTTTCATATTGGCTAAGGTGCTGAAATAAATTAGGGATACGGTGCTAACACCCTTCATCAAAAACAAGAAAGATTGATGAGAAGCACCTAACTTTAGGGATGTGTGTCCCTACTGACGAGTCCAAAAGGACGAAAGTTATTGACAACAGTTGAGCAAATATATTAAAGTTACATATTAGTAACTTGTGAAAAAGACATTAGCCTTTTTCAGTTTCTTTATAATTGGGTTAGCAATAATATTTAGTTCCAAGCAAGTTAACGCTCAAGGATTTGTCTTTCCAAGTTTGCCTCCAATTCCAACCTTACCCCCCATGCCGACCCTTCCTCCTTTTCCAGAGTTACCTAATATTTTTGTTTGCGGAAAAGAAAGTTTCGGCTCCGTCAGATGCAATGCAAAGGTTGTAACCGATCAAAAGGGAAACGTTAAAAACAATGTAGCACCTTCCGGTTACGGACCTGCACAACTCAGGGGGGCATATGGACTTACCGGAACTGCAAACGGAAATCCTACAATCGCAATTGTAGATGCCTACGGAGACAGTAACATCCAAAGCGATTTAAATTCATATAGTTCAACTTTCGGTCTCCCAGTACTTCCAACTTGCAAAGGTTCCGTCTCATCGTCATCTGTTGCCTGCTTCCAAAAGGTTGATCAAAATGGAGGCACGCGTTATCCGTTCACAAATTCGGGCTGGGCCCTCGAAACGGCATTGGATGTGGAAATGGCTCACGCAATTTGTCAAAACTGTAAAATTTTGCTCGTCGAAGCTGCTTCAAGTTCCTACAACAACTTGATGACAGCTGTCGACCGGGCACGCTTAATGGGGGCTAATGTCATTTCCAATTCTTACGGTTCAAGCGAATTTTCTTCCGAAACTTCATACGACTCTCATTTTAATTATCCGGGAATCGCAATCACCTTTAGCTCGGGAGATTCTGGATACGGGGTAGAGTATCCCGCCGCCTCGAAATATATAACTGCAGTTGGCGGAACTTCACTACATATAAATAGTGATAATTCATATAACTCCGAAACTGTTTGGAGCGGAACAGGAAGTGGTTGCAGCAGCTATGAAGGAAAACCATCGTGGCAGGTCGACCCAAGTTGTCCGAGAAGAACAGTTGCAGATGTTTCGGCGGATGCGGACCCCTCAACGGGTGCCGCGGTTTATGACAGTGTCAACTACGCAGGAGTCAGAGGTTGGTTCCAAGTTGGCGGAACTTCACTTGCTTCGCCGATAATTGCAGGAACTTACGCACTTTCGGGGAATTACGGAGAGGGACTTTCATACAATTCTGCAGTCACCGGTTATCTACACGACGTAATTTCCGGCTCAAACGGCAGCTGTGGAGGAAGTTACCTCTGCACAGCCCTTCCTGGTTACGACGGCCCGACAGGTCTTGGCTCTCCTCAGGGAACCGGAGCTTTTTAATTGCCTGGCACGCTATAATAAATAGTGAAAATATTTCTGACCGTTTTTGCCTTCCTAACTTCTTCTCTTAACTTTCTGATTAAACAGGCCGAACCCACAATTTCTATTCCGACCCTTCCGCCCGTTCCTTCAGTTAGTAGCATTCCTATTCCTTCTTTTCCGCCGCTTCCGTCCGTACCATCAAAACCATTTATCCTTCCCCCCATACCGACACCGCAACCGTTGGTTTCTCCCTCACCTGAACCAACAACAAATATTAATGACTATGTTTATCCGGGTTCACAAATCATTTCTTCGTCGACAAATAATCTTTCATTAAAAAGTACAGACGATCCGCAAACAGTTATTAGTTGGTACGAAGCAAAAATTAATGGAGGATTTTCCGATAGATCTGACAACGTCACAAATACAAATGGAAGTGTTAACGCAACTCTAAGCGCCACCGGCGGATCCCAAAAAATTAACATAACTATCCAAAAAACCGCCGGAGAACTATATACCAATATGGAAATTGCGATTACATCACAATAATTCACTTCTTCCGTTCGGTTTTTAAAAAATCAGTATCATTTTAGCCAAAAAATAGGCTTTTTATACTTCTTGACAAGTCATCTCATAATCGCTATTTTTAATACATTGCTAACTGCTCGCTGCCCCGAGTGTTTAGTTATTTGATGGAATCAAATCATTGCTTGCCCAATCGTTTGGTGAAATTGCAAAGGATACTTCTTTATTGAGGTGTCCTTTTTTTGTTTCATCAAACAAAAATTAAAAATAGAAAGGGGGTGAAAATATAAATGAAAAAATTAATAGCAGGAGTAGCAGCAGGAGCATTGCTCCTTAGCTTTGCAGGTGTTGTCCTCGCTCGCGGCAGTTCAGTAGTCCAATTTGGCGGCGCTAGTTCATACACCGTATCCTCAAGCTCAACGGGAGGAAATGTACAATCCGGCAAGGGTTCACAGCTTATTGAGACCGGTGATTCAGGTTCCGGCGTTCTAAGCTTGACGGCCAGTAATGTAAACGTTGGCAAGTCTGGAAAGGTTTTTCAAGGATCAGAAACATCCTCACAAACAATTTCTAGTAGTGTCAATGGTGGAAACGTCCAGACAGGTTCTAGCGGACATCACGGTTCCTCATCTTCACAAGAGATAGTAACTGGTAGTTCTAGTTCATTTGCTGGAAGCGCAACTGTTTCCAACGTTAATGTTAGTTTTTAATTAGTTAACCATCTGAGGGCGGGGCGTTAAACGCCCCCGCCCACAGTATGGTTTTAGTTAGTCTCTGTCCTTAGAAAATTGTTGAAAATTGAGAAAAATATATAAAACATTTGTTTTAGCTTTAGCGGTTTATCTGGCGCTTCTTAACCCTGTCAATATTTCCCTGGTTTACGCACAAACAGATACGCCGACCGATACACCATCCGCAACCGACACTCCATCTCCGACAGACACTCCTACTCCAACTGATACTCCGACCGCAATTCCAACTGATTTAAGTTCACCAACACCGACAGATACCGCTACACCCACCGATACACCAACCGCAATTCCAACCGATACGCCAACTCCAACCGACATCGTAAGCCCGACTCCCACAGACACACCCATTGATACTTCTTCTCCTTCGGCGGATTTGGCCAGTCCAACTCCGGATGCAACCGATTCGGCAACCCCCACGGATACGCCCACAGCATCACCTTCCGATCCGTCAATTGATCAATCGGCAACCACGACATCAAACACTTCTTCATCATCCAATACCGGAGATAATTCTCAACAAGGGTCGGGGAGTGCTACAACAGTCACGGGAGATGCAGGAAGTACAGCAAACTCCATTACTGTCGCCAATCTTTCGGAAGTTGATTCAAATTTGGTAACAACAATCCAAAACATTTTGACATCCAACACAAACGATGTTGATCTTTATACCGCTCTCATGCAGGCAATTACCAGTAATCCTAATTTTGTTCCTTCAAACACCGATATTACGGCCACTCAAAGCGCGGATGTAAATACAGGAACGACAAGCAGTGCAAATACGGGAGATAATTCTCAAACATCCGGTAGCGCCATAATAACAACGGGGGAAGCTACCGCTTTGGCAAATGCAATTACCGCCGCCAACCTTAATCTGGTTGGATCAAATGTGGTTCTTGCAATTATAAATATATTGGCCGATTGGAACGGAAATATAATCCTCCCAAACGGAACTCAGCTCTCTCTCCCGACAGAATCTTCAGGAAATGTCAACGTAAATTCGAACCAAATTGCGGAGGTTTCATCAACAACCACAAGTACAGCCAGCACGGGAGGTAATTATCAAACCGGAGGAAGTACAACTATCACAACGGGCAATTCCGTTTCGTCCGCAAGTTCCGGAACAGTCGCAAACGTCGTAGAAATCGGCAACGGTTTAGGTTTTCTGATTATAAATTATTCGGGAAACTGGACCGGAAGTCTTATAAATTGGAGTACACCGGGAAGTAGCCAAACTTTTGATCCGGGAACTTATAACCTTACCACGGAATACGGAAACCCGGGAACTACGGGGGGAGAGGGAACAACCAACGTAACTTCCAATCAGGAAGCAACCGTCACTACCAACGTATCTTCAAATGCCAATACCGGCGGCAATTCGCAAACAGGAAAAAACCTGAGTTTACTAACCGGCAATGCCGTATCTTTGGCAAATAACTTTACTCTGGCTAACCTCACAGGCGTTGGAGGAGGATTCTTCTTTGGAATTATTAATATTTTGGGCAACTGGGGCGGAAATATAATTGCAGCCTATCCTGAACTCCGAGTCTCGGTAACTGATAACCAAGATACCGTTTATCCGGGAGGAGCCGAAAACTATACCGTCACGATTACAAATGCGGGACACGCAATTGCAAATGGAGTTAATCTTAACTTTAACTTTCCGGGTCTTGTGATTCCGGATGGTCCAATTAACACTTTTTGGAATTTAGGAAATCTTAACCCTGGGCAAACTCAAACATTTAATTTGGCCGGACATGTTTCAGATTCGGCGCCTATCGGTACCGACCTTCTGGCAAGTGCCACCGGTTCAACAACCGACACACAGGACTCCTCAAACGGCGATACGGGTACCGACACCACAAATGTAATACTGCCCGCCGATCCCGGTCCAAATACCCAAACTCCAAGTCTGGAAACGGATATTTGGGATAGTGTGGGAGCATTCATTTATCCAGGTGATACTTTTTGGGCAACCATTACCGTACACAATAATAGTTCGGTATTTGCCCGCAGCTTAGTTGTCAACGGCGGCATCAAAGATCCGGACGGAAAAATTATTGCGCCTCTTTCCTGGCAGGTGGGGGATATTAAACCAAGCGGTAAAGTAAAAATCAGTTTTAATGTGACAATTCCCAAAGATTCCGTTGCCGGAAAATATATTTTTGAGGCCTCAGCGACGGGAAAATCCGAATCGGGGGATTCTTCGACCTCAAACCTCGCCCAGTCCGATTTCCTGGTAGAATTACCCGCAGGCGCCGGAGGATTTATTACACCTCCCGTTATCGGTAGCACAATCAGTCAGGGTTCGGGCGGTTCCCCCGCAGTCTTAGGCCTCAGCACCCAAAATACACCTATAAATGTAAAAAATTTTAATGCCTTTATATTTCCGTCACTCACACTTACATATTTGCTGATAGTCATCGCCAGAAGAAGGCTGCAAGGCCAACCGCTCGTTTCTCCAACATTAATAGGATTCTTCAAAAAGAGAAGGACGGCATTTGCAGGAGGACTCCTTGTGGTCGTCGCGACCGCCGTGATCTTCTGGAAGAGGTTCTTAGGTTAGATTTGACAACCTGAGAAAACGCTGATAGACTGCCTCTACCTGCTCAAAAATATGATTAAATTTGATGCAGGAAAAGCTTCGCTTCTAGGCTTAATAATCGTTACAGGAGTTGTTTCTATACTTCTGAGCAAAACTCTAACTTCTGCGTTTGCTCACGATAATGACCACCATAGCACTCCCACACCTACACCAACTCCCACCCAAAAGCCCTGTGATAATCATGGCTATGGCAATAACTGGGATGATAAAGATTGCCATAAATCTACCCCAACTCCAACACCTACACCAACCCCAACACACGATCCATGTGATAAAAAGGATTACGATCATGACGAAGACCACGGCGACAAAGATTGTCAAAGTCCTTCGCCAACGCCAACCATAACCCCAACTCCTACGTCTACACCTTGCATACCCAATGAAGACCACCAGTGCCCGACAGCAACTCCTGTGCCCTCAGAAAGCCCGATAGCCACACCAGAGGCAACCGTAACACCGGTTCCGACTGACAATAATAGTAGTGGCGGCAACGATGGTGGCGACGGATTAGGATGTGCCGTTCACGATTGCAGCACCCACCCAACTCCTCCCCAAGGACAAGTTTTAGGCGCCTCAACAATGGCAGGCACGGGAAGCTTTGATCTGACTTTCTATCAAGCTATAATGGGTATTGGTGGAATATTCACATTCAAAGGTATCAAAAGTTTCAAAAAGGTTAGGAAAGTTTCTTCAAAATAACGGCTCCTCACTTCTATTGATTTTTATAGGGCTTGTAATTTTTTCTTTTGGGGCAATTAATTATTACAGAGTCAGGATTCTTTCTTTTTCAAAAGTTCCGGAAGCGGCAGCCAATGCAACGCAAAATATTGATATCCCCGTCGAAATCATCATTCCTTCAATCAATGTTGACTTGAAAGTCGAGCAGGGACAAATCAAAGACGGCGTTTGGCAAATCTCAGATTCGACCGCAACTTTTCTTGATACATCGGTAGCTCCGGGAGGTGAGGGAAACACCGTTATTTACGGACATAACAAAAAAGCAATCTTCGGCAGCCTCCCGTATTTAAGTCTCGGACAAAAGATAATTGTCAAAACCAAAAGCGGGAAAATTTATAATTACATTGCCGATCAAAAATTCTTCGTCGGTCCGGATAGGGTAGACTTGGTTTCCCCGACAAATACATCGGAACTTACAATTTATACCTGCTGGGGACTCTTTGACAGCGAAAGAGCGGTAATCAAAGCCAAACCGACATAAAACTTGACAGACTCATCTTCGCATGTATAATCCTAGTTAGTTCTAAATTAAATGACAACTTTTACGGTTTTGGCAGCAACAACTAAAGCATCACCTTCCCTAAGCCCAACACCCAGCGCAATTCCTACAATTGCTGCAACACCGGTTCCAACCCCCGTTCCACAAAACTGGATAATGACACATAAGAAAATCGACTTGGGAATCATTGTAGTAGTTTTGGTTGTCGCTTACATAATTTATTTAGCTGCCAAGAAAGGCAAAAATTCTCCTCCAACAAACGAAACTAAATCGGAAGAGCCACCTAAAGCCGAAGAGCAAACATCTTCAAACGACCAAACCCCCAAGGAAGAGTAAAACTTCTTTTTAGTAAGCTTTAACTTTTAATAATTATAAGCCCTTGTGTTTGGTGTCGCGCGAATCGGAGTTGGAGTTGGGTGATAAGGAACCGGGATCGGCGTTCCAATTACTATCACAGGAGTCTTTTTTGGATTAGGTATAGGAGTCGGGGGAGGAGGAGTCCTGGGAGACGGAGTAGCAACTAATCTAATGCTTGAAGCGTAGATAGAGCCATTATCAAAAGGCCCTGTAACAATAACCATTCTACCGATCAAACCCGAAACCATAGAATTATTTGCGTAAACCGGCAGACAATTACGGAGGTAACTATAATTCGGAGTCGGCATCGGAGTTGGTGTTGGAACCGAGGTCTTAACAGGAACTGGGGTCCTGACAGGAACCGAGATTGGCATCGGTTTTGTAACCGGTGTCGGAAGAGAAGCTGCCTCAGCTATACCGATAAAACTTGTCTTTGGTAAAGAATTGGGAGTAGGAGCCGGTTTGGCCGGTGTTAGATAAAGAAAATTTCCCTCAAGCACATAGGGAGCAACCGCAAACTGCTTAGGAACTATTGTTCTACAATTCGACGTATTCATTGTTTGAAGTAAACCCGTAGCAGTTGTAGGCGGAGCAGCAGCCTTGTTTTGAAAAATGAAAGATAGTCCGGTCTTACTTAAAATTATTGTTCCGCCAGCTATTACTAATAGTCCTATAACCAATATAAGTGTGGTCAGACTTTTCTTTTTGGCAGCTAATGATGAATCCATAACTAATATTCAATCTTGTGAAATGGAATGTCAAGTCCTTCCTCAATAGCCATTGCTTCTTGGTTTCCAAGAGGGTAAAATGTGTTGAGGCTGAATTAGCCTCATTTTATGTCTACAGAAATCGGTAAATTACTATCAACTGAAATAACTTCCGAACTCTCAACTTCATATCTTGATTACGCAATGAGCGTTATCGTTGCCCGGGCACTTCCGGATGTACGTGACGGAATGAAACCTGTTCACAGACGCATTCTTTACGCAATGCACCTTATGGGGCTTCATTATTCACAATCGGGAACCACGAAATCCGCTAAAGTTGTCGGAGAGGTTTTAGGAAAATACCATCCGCACGGAGACATGGCGGTTTATGATGCAATGGTTCGTTTGGCGCAGGATTTCTCCATGCGTTACCCGCTTGTTCATGGTCAAGGTAACTTTGGCTCAGTTGATGGGGATCCGCCAGCAGCTATGCGTTATACCGAAGTGAAACTTGCCAAAATTGCCGACTTTGTCTTAACCGATATCGAAAAGGAAACGGTCGATTTCATAGACAATTTCGACGCGACTCTTAAAGAACCTGTCTATCTACCGGCGCTTCTTCCCAATTTGCTTTTAATGGGTTCCGAAGGGATTGCGGTCGGAATGGCCACCAAAATTCCTCCTCACAACTTAACGGAAGTCGTTGATGCAATAGTTGAAGTCATTAATAAAGGTCATGTAATTAGGACTCAACCTGAAACTCCCGAAACCAAAAATCAGGAAACTCACACCGATTTTATAATCAAAAAAATCAATCTCGTCGCAAGCGGTGCCGAAAAGGCTTTGACTCAAGAGGAAGTAACACCCAGTGAAATCAGTTTTGAAAGTGACACCACGATTGAAGATCTTATTAAATTTATTCCTGGGCCTGATTTCCCAACCGGAGGAGCAATTTATGATGCCGCTTCCATGAATGAAGTTTATGCAACCGGGCGGGGCCGAATAGTAGTCCGAGGTATTGCGGAAATTACCGAAGGCGCCAAAGGCAAACAGCAAATTGTAATAACCGAACTTCCATACCAAGTAAATAAGGCCGAACTTGTCGCCAAAATCGCCGAACTTGTCAGGGATAAAAGGATTGTGGGAATTGCCGACCTCCGGGATGAAAGCGATAAAGACGGAATGAGAGTTGTTGTTGATCTTAAGCGCGACGCAAAACCAAAAGCGGTCCTTAACAATATTTTCAAACATACCAAACTTCAAAGCAGTTTCCCCGCAAACTTTGTTGCCCTAGTCGACGGTACTCCTCACACCTTGAATCTAAAAACGATTTTAGTTGAGTATGTTAAACATAGACAACGAGTTGTTACCCGAAGAACTATTTTTGATCTTACCGAAGCCAAAAAGAGAGCCCACATTTTGGAAGGACTTAAAATTGCTCTTGATAACCTTGATGCCGTAATAAAAACCATCAGGGAAAGTAAAACCCAGGAAGATGCCAAGTCCAACTTAATCCGAAAATTCGGCTTAAGTGATATTCAGGCAACCGCAATTTTGGATATGCAATTACGGCGTCTTGCTGCACTGGAGCGCGAAAAAATTGAAAAAGAATATCAAGAAATTAAGAAAATTATTGATGATCTAACCGCAATTTTGAGAGATCCCCAAAAAGTTCTGGAAATTATTGTTAAAGAACTTGCAGAGTTGAAAGAAAAATACGGCGATGCCCGTAGAACAAAAATTTATAAACACGCCATAGGAGAGTTCAGTGAAGAAGACTTGGTCGCCAAAGAGGAAACCTTAATAACTGTTACCAAAACGGGATACATTAAACGGCTTTCGGCCGGCGCCTATAGGGCCCAGAGAAGGGGAGGCAAGGGTGTCATCGGAATGGCTACAAAAGAAGAAGACGAAATTGAACATTTGATTGACGCCACAACACACGATACAATTTTATTCTTCACCAATAAAGGCCGTGTTTTCGGACTCAAAGCCTGGGAAATCCCGGAGAGCTCCCGCCAGGCAAAAGGTCAGGCACTCGTAAATCTTTTGAATCTTGAACAAGGGGAAGAAATACGAAGCATGCTTCCTTTGTCCAAAGAATCCGGAGTAAAACACCTGATTATGGCAACCATGACTGGTGTAATAAAAAAGACATCCATTTCCGAATTTGACAATTTGAGAGCTTCGGGATTAATCGCCATAAAGCTTAGGACAGGTGACGAGCTCGTTTCTGTCCATCCGACAACAGGAAATGATCATATTATTCTTTTAACCAGGAATGCAAAATCGATAAGATTCCCTGAAGCGAATGTCAGACCGATGGGACGTGCCACCACGGGAGTTACGGGAATAAAACTGGAAAAGGGTGACGAACTTATAGATATGGAGGTTTTCCCGGGCAAAGAAACGATTCCCGCCGATAAAAGAAAGAAAGTGTTCAGGGATATTTTGACAATTGCGGAAAAGGGCTTGGGAAAGCGCACCCCGATTCATCTTTTCCCTGTACAAAAACGCGCCGGTAAGGGCGTTAAGGCTTCCGTCGTCAGCCCGAAAACCGGAAATCTTAAAACAGCAATTATGGTCACCCAAAGTTTTGACCAAGTGATTATTACCAGCAAGATGGGACAAGTAATTAAGCTTCCGCTTAAAAATATTCCCCAGCTTGGTCGTGCTACTCAAGGTGTTATTCTTATGCGCTTTGCCGATAAGGCCGATTCTGTTGCCGCAGCCGCCGTACTTGAAAAAGGCGGGGAAGAAGAGGAAGAGGGAGTATAATAAATAGTAATGGAAAATAAACTTCACGACCCCTTTGGTCATGCATTAGTCTTAATGCTTTCATTCTTCATCCTTCTTTTTATCTTTGCCAAATATGGACCATCGATTAATTTCTCAACAAGTACACAAACAGTCGGTCAACCGTTTGTTGTTCAGGGAACTGGAAAGATAATTGTTACCCCAGATATTGCCAAAATAGACTTCGGAATTGAGCAAACGGGAACCGATTTGAAAACCGTTCAAAATTCCGTAAACCAAAAGTCCCAAGACCTCGTAAACCAGATAAAAAAGTTGGGGATTGCGGCAGCCGACATTCAGACAACTTCTTACTCAGTTAATCCACAATACGACTATACGACCCCGACTCAAAGGATAACGGGTTACGACGTTTCGACAAATTATGAAGTCACCATCCGTGATTTCACTAAAATTAACGACCTCCTGGCAACGGCAACGAGTTACGGAGCGAATAATATAAGCGGAGTAAGTTTTGACTTAAGCGAGACAGCCAAGAACCAGGCGCTTCAGACCGCACGCGAACAGGCTGTCAGCCAGGCAAAAACTGATGCCGAAGGCCTTGCAAAAGCAGCAGGAATTTCACTTGGAAAAATAATTAATGTATCCGAAGAAACTCCTTCCAATATTCAGCCCCTTGCCTTTCCAGTTTCCGGCGGGGGAGTTACACAAAAATCGGTTACACCTCCGAGCGTTCAGCCCGGGACAACGGAAATAGACGTAACAATTTCGCTATCCTACGAGATTAGATAATTACTCCAGAAGAAAATTGTGGAACTCTTCAAAGTATGGATATTCGTGATCACCTCTCTCCTTTGAAATTATTTTTATATCCGGACTAACTTCGGACAAAAACTTTTTCGCCTGATCAAAGCTCCCATGGGGATCTTCTTCATTCTGATAACACATAATATTTTCAGGGGAAATCAGTTTTAGAGCGGATTTAATTACTTCCTTTTCATCCTCGTTCAAATCGTTTAGGCAAATACCGTTAAAAACTATTTTATGGATCTTTTCGGGAGCTTTCTGAATCATGTAAGCTGCAACCAGAGTTCCGATTGATTTGGCGACAATATCGACTACTCTCATTCCGACAATATCATTAATCAGTCTTGCTTTCTCTTCCTTGTTAAATTCTTTTGAAGGGTCTGTCCAGTGATCCCAATAAATCGGCCTGATTTCACCATCAACGTTAATTTTCTTTGCCGTTTCTTCCAGCCATTCCTTATTCTGCACTGATGCTCCGGGAAGAATTATCGTTACCACGGAATTATTATAGCAAATTCCTATTGACTCAGGTCCTATTGCGTTTAAAATAGGTTTTAGTATCAAGAGCGCGGGGAGGGAGTCAGCCTAATGATCCGCCAACAGCCCCCTGAAGTAAAAGTTCAGGAAAGGTGCTAAAGCTGACAAACGATATGAGTAATATTTTTTCAAATTCCTTCAAAAATTATACAGTTGAATCCGTAACCAGCGGACATCCCGATAAAATTTGCGACCAGGTCTCGGATGCAATTCTTGACGCGTGTTTGACTCAAGACCCAAAATCCAGGGTTGCCATAGAAAGTTTTGGAGCTCATGGCCTTTTTGTTATCGGCGGGGAAGTTACAACCCATGCAAAGTTCGATGCCGCCAAAATTGCCAGAAAAGTTTATAGAGATATCGGACATACCGATAAACTGCGTATTATCACAAATATTGTTAAACAATCTCCCGACATTGCCATGGGGGTTGATACCGGGGGGGCGGGCGATCAGGGAATAATGTACGGCTTTGCCACTAACGAAACCCCGGAATATCTACCTAAAGCGGTGGCTATGGTTCACAAACTTACCAAAGGATTGGAAGATTTAAGAAGAAGCAAAAAAATTAGTTGGCTTCTTCCCGACGGCAAAGCCCAGATAACTATGCAAAACGGAAAAATTAAAACCGTCTTGGTTTCGGCCCAGCACAAAAAGGGGATTCCCATTGAAACCATCAGACGCGAAATTGCCGATAAATTAATTAAAAAAGTAGTGGGGAATATAAAGGGGATTGATATTTTGGTTAATCCGACGGGGAAATTTGAGGTTGGTGGATTTGTTGCCGATACTGGTTTAACCGGAAGAAAAATTATGGTTGATACTTACGGCGGGCTTATTCCGCACGGAGGTGGGTGCTTCTCCGGAAAAGACCCGACAAAGGTTGATAGAAGTGGCGCCTATATGTGCAGGTTTGTCGCCAAAAATATTGTAGCAAAAGGCTTAGCAAAAAGCTGTTTGGTCTCGGTTGCTTATGCAATTGGAAAAGCTGAACCATTAATGCTTACGGCAACGGATGAAAAAGGAAAAGATATGTCGAAGTATGTTACTAAAAATTATGACTTCAGGCCGCTTGCTATTATTCAAAGACTTGGTTTAAGAAATCCGATTTACCAAGCTACCGCTTCATACGGTCACTTCGGCCGGCCAGGATTTCCCTGGGAAAAAATTGAAGATTAGTTTCCTCCTTTTCCATGGAATGCTTCATGGACATCTCTTAATTGCTTGTTTGTAACATGAGTGTAGATTTGGGTTGTAGAGATGTTTTTATGTCCCAACATTTCTTGAACCGACCGAATATCCGCCCCGGCCATAAGCAAGTCCGTTGCAAAACTATGGCGCATTACGTGGGGAGTCACTTCAACCGGTAGTTTCATTTTATGGGAATACTTTTTCACCATTCTTTGAACCGATCGGGGAGTAAGACGCATTTTTTCATCAGGCGTACCCGGACCGGCAATACCCTTGTGGTGAATAAAGAGTGGTTTAAAGTGATCATCGCGTCCATTAATATATTTAATCAGCCAGTCGGCCGCCCTTTGGGATAGAAATACAACCCGGGCTTTTCCACCTTTTCCGATTATTCCAAACTCCCGACGGTCAAGATCAATTGTGTCGCGGTTAAGTTTAGTTAACTCCGAAACACGAAGCCCTGTTGAAAAAAGAACTTCCAGAATTGCTTTATCCCTTTTACCCTGAATTGTCGATAAACTCGGTGCATTTAGGAGTCTGTCCACCTGTTCGCCGTTTAAAAACTTAACCTGCCTTTCCTCAACTTTCGGCAGTTCGATTTTGTCAGGCGCCATAACCGAATAATCGTTTTTGATTAGCCACTTGAGAAAGCTCCTCATGGCAATAACGTGATAGCCCTGAGTCCGCCTCGCCATCTGCGCCTTATTTTCTCCGGGAAGATTGGAAAGATAAACTCTGAAACTCCTGACAACATCGGGGTTAATATCTTTTAGATCCTCACGGATTCCTTGCGATTCCATCCAATTCATAAATCTCGTCAAATAATGCCGGTAATTTCGAATCGTTAGGGGAGAGGCACCACGCTCAACTTGAAGATATTCTAAAAACTCGTTAGCCTTTTGGGCTATCTCGGAATGATTAGTTGTGGGCGCAGGCATTAAATGTTAATTAATTCAATGTAGCTCGGCTAGAGAGGGTTGTCAATATGATTGTGCGACTCATAAAAATTTACCGTGTAGCGTCCGAGATTATAACCAACCCTATCAACTACTCCGTGGGTGGGCCATTCAATCTTATCTTGCAATTCACTATCATCCGTCTTATGCCCAACCAAACCCTGAATACCAAAGAAAAATTCGTGTCTTAAAATTTGAGTTACCCCGGCTACATGAGGATAAGTATTGTCACACACAAATTGTTTTGCTTTATTAATTGGTCCCGGATCGGATTTTTCTTCCCGACTGATTCCGGCAAGCGCCGCAAGCCAAAGATGATATGTGTCACCGGCCGGATCCTCATCGGAATCATTTTCTACCCAACCGAACGGTGCAACTTTATTTTTCCATAAAAATATGGCGTTATCACTAAAACTAATAGGGAAAATCCGGGAATCTGAATTCCTTGCCATCATTCTGGTTGCCAATGAAAGGTATATTACGGCTAAACTGATATTACCTTCTGAACGGCCTAGAGCCATACCAAATTGTTCGGGTATTGTAACCGGCAATTGCTTTTCCATAACCCCATTAATAACTGCGACGGCGCCTTCCGTATACGGCGAAAAAACTTTAACACGCTCAATCTTATGGTGATCGATAAAACTTGCAAAAAGAGTCATTACATCCGATCTCTTTATTCCCAAATCTGACTTAAGATTAGACAAACTAATATCTTTTCTCGATTCGAGTACTTTCACAATTTCCGGTAAGAGTCGCTCGGGTGGGGGATTAAATCTTGTACATTCTTCTCTGGGTGTACGCATACCGACAATCTCTTTAAGATGATCATCTTTCGGAGAAGTTATACCACGATATATTGATCGAACAGTCTGAAGGTATTTATTTTCTATCGACATAATATTTGGGGACAAGAGCAATATTGTACGACATTAAGTTAATACGGGCTAGTGGTTTCCTTTAAGTCTATCCTCAAATATACTGATACCTTGCTGAAGCCATAAAAGACTTAGGTGCGCGTTTATTCCTACTGCAACTGCCACTACGACCGCTGTGGTTGCAATCAGCATATCTTTATCGACATGCACTTTTAATGCAATGTTTTGTAATTTGTCGGACAAAGATATTCCTTCTGACGGTTCAACAGATTCAACGCTTTCGTTTATCTCCATTTGTATAAGCTAAGTCTAATCTCTATAGCACAGTAAAATCAACTCAAAAAGTGGCTTCACCAAATCGATTTTAAGGCCTGTCTAAATAAAAAGACATATAAGAGGTCGTCTTCCTTTAAGCCGAAAATACGGAATAAAAATAATTACCTTAAATTCTTGATTTTCCTAAACATTTAATGAAAAGCGGGGAAGTGGCGAAATAAGCGAAAAATTCGTTACGGTGTTTGTTCGGAAGGACAATTTTCGACGTATATCTAAAAAGGGGTAATTAAATAAAAATAACTTGCCATAAAAAATAAAAACCATGGCGTCCGTAAGAGATTAATAAAAACACTACACTCCGGCACCAGCTTTGGTTTGCGTCGCAAAAGTTACATTGTGCGACCTAGTATAAATAGCTTCCCCAGGGACTTCTGTGTCCACATTACCACTTATGCTTCTAGGGGGGTTCATCGATGTCCACATTACCTCAAGGTTCCGGGAGACCCCTTCTCTCGTAGGGCGCTGTCTTAACTACATGTGTCACTAATTAGTTATCCACACACGCTTGGGAAGAGCCATAATAATCATCTCTTCAAGATTGACAACTATATCAAACTATACATATCCTCTGTAAATTTTGTGTTCGGTTTTTCTTCGTCTTGATTCCTATGTCGCAAATCGTGAAAACACCCTATAATTTTCGTGAAAAAATCGTGCCTAGGCACGGACACTACCCTATAATTACGGGTATGTACCACCCTCCTCCCCTGCCTGGGCATCTCATAAATTTTTCTGTATATTAACTTATTATTTAATATTTTGAAGCTAAACGCCCCAGTGAGTAGCCACGAACATGGCAATAAAAACCAGGCCTCCCACAGTAAGGTGTTCCCTAACCGTTGAGGCAAAAAGCCTGCCGTCAATTTTTGCCTGCCCGAGGCCCAAAAGCATATAGAAACTGACCGTCAGAAAAAGCGAACCCACTGTTACTGTTACCGGCCAAAAATATAAAGTCGCCACGGCTTCAGCAGTAATTAAGGATGCGCATCCGGAAAGAACCAGCAAATCCCTCGATAAATTAGGTTCAAGTAAAGTAGTCCAGAAACCCTGAAGATATAAAGGAAAGGAGATAGCAAGAACCAAAGGAATGAGAATATAAATCTCCGTTCTTAGTGACAACAACGCGTCGTAAACAAGAAAAGAAGTGAGTAGTGTGAGTACAAAACCAACTCCCCTAGCCGCCCTAAGAAGAGCAATCGTCCGAACTGATGCAACGGAATAAATATTTGCAGTCAGACATAAAATATAAATTCCGATGGCATAAAAAATGACGACCGGGATCCGGGCAAAAATATTGGCGGGGAGAAGAAACCAGAAAACTCCTACACCCAATGTAAAAATTACGGGAAGAACCAAAGTCAAGACAGTCATGTTCTTTCCGATTGTTTCAAAAAGCGCCCAATAAAAAAGAATTGCCGTTACAATTCCTAATCCCCCAATTGCCCAGAATCTGTTCTGATCGGTTAAAAACTGAATACCTATAAAACCTAGCGAAAGGAGTATTGAAATTATAACGAAACGGCGGCGTTTGGTCATTTTAAGCAGGAATTTTTTGCATCACACTATCCGGAATATCTAAATTTGTAAAAACGTTCTGAACATCATCGTGACTTTCAATCTCCTCAATAAATTTGATAGCCTTTCCTGCAGTTGCCGGGTCGGTAATCTCCTGAAAAATCTTGGGTTTCATGATTAGTTCGGCGCTTGTAACTTCAAAACCGCTTTCCGTAATTTTCTTGTGAATTTGAGCCAACATACCTGGAGCAACATAGACCTCAAGCTCCCCGTCCGACTCTTGAATATCGTCTGCCCCCGAATCGATCAATGAAAGCATTTGTGCATCGGCATCGGCGGCCTTTTTGACAAGCATAAAGCCCCTACTCTCAAAGTTAAATGCAACAGCATTAGGTCCGGCAAGTGTACCCCCACCCCGCTCAAAAACATTTTTTATTTCCTGGGCGGTTCTATTTTTATTATCACTCATTACCTCTACCATTACGGATATTCCACCCGGTCCGAAACCTTCATAGGTAATTTCCTCAAGGTTTGCTGCCTCGGTAGTTGCTTTAGCAATTGCTCTTTCGATATTTTCTTTGGGCATGCTTATAGCCCTCGCTTTATCTATTTCAAAGCGGAGCCTGAAGTTCATATCGGGATCCGGTCCGCCCTTGGCGGCAATCATGATTGCCCTGGCCATTTTGGAAAAAAGATTTCCTTTGGCCGCATCATTAGTAGCCTTCTGTCTTTTGATTGTGGCGTAGTGAGAATGTCCGCTCATCGATTTGTATTATATCAGAATTTTGGCTGCAAAATAGACTATACTGGTGGAATGAAAACTGACAAAAATTTCAAACCGAACCCGCTTTTGGGCCAGCATTTTATTAGCGATAACTCAGTCCTAAATATCTTGTCTCGGACTGTTGAAAAGGATTCGACAGTTATTGAAATCGGTGCAGGAACGGGGCGTTTAACCGAAGTTTTATCGCAAAATGCCAAAAAGGTAATAGCAACAGAAATTGATAAAAGGTTTGAAAAACCTCTGGAAGAACTGGCTAAAAAGCATAATAATGTCGAGGTCCTTTTCGGCGATGCGTTATCGGGAATTCTCGACGGAGTTATCAAAAAGGAATCCGGTAAAAACGTCTGGATTGTATCCAATCTCCCCTACCACATCACGGAGCCGTTCATTAATAAAATCGTACGCTTTCCGAAAATTAAAATGATTCTAATGGTCGGAAAGAAATTTGGAATTCAATCTCAACTAAAAAACCCTGAAGATCCTAATTATAGTGAATTGTCCTTCGTCTGCAACGCTTTTTTTAATATATCCAAAATTGCCGAAGTTACCAAAGAAGCTTTTTGGCCTGTACCCGGAACTGATTCAATTATCTTGAAATTCTCGCCAAAAGCCCAAATCTCCGTAAATCAAAAATTAATTCTATCCCAAAAGTACGGCGGCATGATTAAAAATGTTTTGATGAAAGTTTTCGACAAAAATATTACCAAAAATGAGGCACGGAGAAAAGTAAGGGCCATTGGCCTACCGGATGAAATTCTAAATAAATCCTTCTCCCAATTGAATAACAATGAAGTTAAAGTTTTAGCAAAATTTCTTGATTCTATGGAGCCGCTTCTCTCCAGTTAATAATGTATCCCCCGAGTTTGGCTGGAAACATCAAGTCCACCTCGGGAGCATATTCAAAAAGTTCGGATGGAGTCGTTCCGTTAAGATCAGGGCCAAGGTCTCTTTCCAAATTGAAACCCCCATATGCGGCGACACTACCTCGAATCCAAAGTTGAGAATCGTCCTGGGCGCCTGTTGTTCCCGTGACAAACTCCCCATCAGCAACATAAACCCCCTCGAGGTTGGGTGCTCCCCCACCCCCGACAGAAGGATCAACAACGATATTTCCCGTCGTAACTCCAAGGAAAAATCCCTGCCCGTCGGTATAATTAATATCTCCGCTAATATCAAGATCTGCGTTTTTCACAAGCAAAACCACTTTATTGCTTCCGAAATCCAAATTCGAAGGTATAGTCAAGTCGAGCCCCCCGTTTTGAGAACCGTCGTACTCAAACCAAACATAGCCGTCCGAATCAGCGGTTGCATTATTAAATGCTATTTGATCGAACGTTGAACCAAGATTATTTATTTTTACGTCGGGGGGAATAGCGTTCAAAAAGAAAGTCGAATTATAAAGTTTGGTCGAAGAATAATCTGAATTTACTAACCAACTTTTTGAAGATACATTTGCAGCAGTCAAATCTGTCGAACCACCATAACTTGGAACCCCCGGAAAGCCTCCTCCGCCGGCAACATCAAATAATGGATTCCCATAATCAGGAAGGCTAGCTTTTAGATCTCCGTTTGTTATTACGTCTCCGTCTTTGACTTGCCACCAAGCGTTGGGCGGTAAAACGCTTACGTGTATAACACTGGAACAAATAGGAGTAACCCCGTTATAAACATAGCTCGTGATTGTGTTTGAACCGCTAGGATCGACTCTTACCCCTGTTGCTGTGGTTTGATAAGCATATGATCGGTCGGCAGTCGGACTAACACTGACAGCACCAGGTACCTGAACCGAATATGGGTTTCCCTCACAATCACTTGTGGCGTGCCATTGACAATAATTGGCTAACCATTGACATGATTGATGTTGAATACATGTTGCCTGACTTCCCCGATAAACACCACAGTCCATTATTTCCCAATTACAACCTTTAACACTAGTGCAGGAAACCGAAGTCCGCTGGGAACTGCACGTTCCCCCGCCGATGCACGTCCCGGTTGTACCCGAACAAATTGCGGGCGGATTCTGGCATGAAGTTGAATCCATGTAGTTCGTACAATTCTGAGGTCCTGAACATGATCCACCTGTTGTTACCCAATTACAGTGAGTGTTTTGCGAACAACTGTGGGCATCTGAATACTGACCACAATTCGGATCTACCGTCTGCTTTACTGTAGAAACGGAATAGTCAACCTCTGTAATGTTTGGAGAGGAAACAACGTTTGTATAAACTGTAGCTGTTTGTCCAAAATTAAGCGTCAAACTACTTGGAGATAAATCACAAGAGGTAAGCAAAGAGGTAACTGCGGAGGCACTGCCACAGGACTCTTTCAACATAAAATAGTAAAATGTCCCCGCCGCTAAACCGGTTACACTGTAACTCTGGGCGTTTGGATCCAAACTTTCGTTCTTGACTACACAACCCGTCCCCTCTCCCGTGCCATTAGGACAACTTTTTGAAACAGCGGTTTCATCCGTTCCGATATAAATCGCCTGGTTTTTACCCGAGGCTCCTTTTGTCCAGGTTACCGTCCAGTTATTCGTTGAAACTTGAGTCACGGTAGGGGTGGAGGGAGCAGTACAACATGGTTGAGGATTACACCCTCTGGAGTGCCCGCAACCATCGCTTTCCGTTCCCCCGCCACAAGAAACACTGCAATTACCCCATTTCGGTACACAACATGTCAGAATTCGATAGTCAGCGTTATGTACACCGTCACAGCAAAATTCCCCGCAATAACCACCACTGCACGCACCACAAGCACACCAACTCGTGCATGCGTTACCGACACTCCAGGAACAATTTCCTGTATTAGTATTGCAAGCATAAGTACAGCTTGCTTTACCGGTGCAACAGCTGGAGCATTGAGATCCTTGACTGCAATGAAGAGGACCGCAACTATAAACTAAAGATGAACTGCTCAGGCTATAAAGTACAAATAAACAAATAACTACCAGAAAAATTACTGAAGATCTTACCAGATTGAATGATTTTAGTATATTTTTGGCAGTGGTCATCAGCTAAATATTAGCACTTTTTGAAGCAAATTTTTATGGCTGAAAAGCCCACCCCGCAATGAAGAGGTCTTTTTCCATATCAGAGGATACTTGTCCTGATGAAGCCCAGGAGTCAAGCGCATTATCTATACTTTCATGATTATCTTGACTCTGATACACAGGGCAAGTCCTAGAAAGATCGTAGCTACCATAAATTGGATGAAAAGCTATCCATGTTGAGGGAGCCTTATCGCAATTAGTTGGGCGGTAATAAATACTTACCATTCTCGTGCCTTTAGCAACATTTAAATACTGCTGCTTCATTACATCCGATCCATTCCAAACTTTAGGATCGAACAGGAGATGCATAAAAGAAACGGAATTATCTTGGTTTAAAACAGCCATACCCATAACCCACATATCACCTTTGTCAGTTTTCATAACATAAAATGTTTCAGGTATCATTGTAAAAAGTTCTGGTGTTCCCTTGAGAGCGTCAGGGTTTGGCACTGCTTCATCAAATTTTCCCCCACCCAAGTCACTATTGTCATATTCGGATGAAATTATTGGCGTGAAGTTTACATCTGGCCCAAATTGTTTAAGCTCGCCTTTTGTATAAGCTTGATGTTCCCAATAACTTGCGCGGCCGGATTGAATATCGTCGAGTGTAATTTCAGTATAATTAGCAAAATTTTCCGGGTTTGTTTGCAAAACCAGTTGTTCAAATGGTACTTCTGTCGCAGTTGAAGTTTCCGTAGAAGGTGGAGTAGATGTATTAGTTGGCGTTTCACTGGGGGCCGGAGTTGTCGCAACACCCGTTGGGGTTAATGAAACTTCACTAGTTTGTGTACTCGTTCCTCCAGGTTCATGGGTCTTTGATGCTACCGCGGTTCCGGCACATCCTGCCAGAAAAGCTGCAATGGTAGTCAAACCCAAAACTTTTATGGGTAATTTACGAAGAGCTCTATTCATAAAACCCGATCCTTTTTTGTGAGTTTCAATATTCGTTCCGGAAACTACGGCTCCGGTTCCTGCTGTTATTTCTTTATCAACCGCTTCTAGCTCTTTTTTAAAATCCGTGTTTGCAGTTGAGTTTACCGCTGCACGTATTGTTCCTAAAGCAAAGGCCGCATTTTGAGCACGATCTTTGGGACTCATTAAGTCCAGATTTTGAAACTCTGGAGGACGGTCTACTTTCCCTACGGATTCCATCAATCCCCTAAGTGTGGGGTTAGATTCTAGAACCAGATACATTAAAACAGGGTTGGGATCGATGGCTCGGGACAATTTACCGGCTTCTTTATCAATAGCGGCAGACACCTTTTTCTCCGGTGCCGGAAGCTCAAGAATTATATCAGGCACAAAGCCGAAGGCGTCCATCCTCCTGATTGGTTGGATAGTAACCGACTCTTCCTCCTTGGTCATAACACCAGACATTATACTCTTATAATACAAACCTAAAGCACGTAGCGCAAGCTGGGTAGAAAAAGATGTGGTTGTGCTATATTATTAGTAGGAAGTTATGGAAAACACCTACCCCACTCCAATGAATACGACAGAAAGCGGCAACGGGAACAACAGAAAATGGCTATATATTTTATTAGGCATTCTAGTCATTGTCCTGATTTTGGTGTCGTTTTACTTGTTGACCCAAATTAAAGGAACCGGAACCGGCAAACCTGCTATAAATCAAAACACAACGAGCCAAAATAACCCAACCCCGGTCGCGGTACCTCAAAGTAATAATAATCTTAGTGATAACGGCCCTTTTGTGTACACATCGCAACTCCAAACCGCAACAGTTAATCAACAATACGAGACAACAATATCTGGTGCAATTTATAATCTCAATGTACAACTTTCGGGCAGTTTGATATCAGGATATCCTCAGGGTTTGCAAATAACCTCATGTCAAACCGTATTTAATAGCCCTGATATTTCACAAATAGCAGCCAAAAACTCTTACGTAACTTGTACAATCGGGGGTATTCCTACAGAAGCCGGAGATTTTAACATAACTTTTGGTCTTTCTACCCAAGGTGAGCAAGGAATCTCCGAAAAAATCATTCCTTTAAAAGTTAATCCTTAGTCCCCCACTCTAGGTGGTATTTTCTGTAAGCGCCAGACTTAGGAACCATATCCCGATAAATATAGGGATCGTATAGGTTGTATAAAAACAAAAATCAATTAAAATCGCCAGAAATATAGCTACCGCTTCTACGTTAATTTTCTTAACCGTTAACATTTGCTTCAAAATCTTGTAAAGCCAGACCAGAAAAACCACCGAAAAAATTCCCATCCCCGAAAATACCTCGAGGGGTAAATCATGCACCAAATCCGCCAAGTTGGTCAAATAAGTAAAGTTACCAATCCCCGTTCCAAGTGGAAAACGGAAAAATCCGATTATTGCCTGAAAAAAGTATACGCGTGAGAACAAAAGACTTTTTACAGTAGCGAAATAAACAAAAAGAGCCGTAATAATAACAAACAAAACCAAAATTATATTCTTAAGTTTTTTCCGGTTTACCGACTTTTGAAAAATATAGAAAATCCCGACAGCGAGTGCAAGAAGCGCCGAGCGGGAATATGAAATTGCCAGGAAGTACAGCCCCAAACCAATAAGGGGTAAGTAAAAATACGATTTCTTTCTAAAAAATAAATAAAAAACTGCCACCAAAATTACGGCCCAGAGATCACCGATAACAACATGCCTGGCTAAATCTGGAGGCGCTTTGAATAAAGCCAACAAATTGGGCAAATTTACCGGAAATCTAAGAGAATAAATATATATTCCGCTCATCAGCATTCCCAGAGTAATTAATATCGGAGCAAAATATTTCGCAAATAATCTTCTGAAATTATAAACCTCAAGCCACAATAAGCCGCCTATAGACAAAAGCTGGAGAAAAAGGATATTGCCATGGAAAAGCCGAGTATGAACCAGCAAAACCAACAAAAAGATCACGTAAAGAAAGTAGTTTTTGGGAATTTCTATTTTCCCAATATTTATATATTTATAAATAAGGGCAGCCAAAACATTCAATAATACCAGGACCAAAATAAAACTTGTATCGATTCCGATTCCAATTAATATTAAAATTATGAATGTGCTGACAAGAAAGAAGTGGTCCCAAGGATGTATTCGCGATTGGATTCTCATTTAACTAAAGTATAGTATAGCTGGAATGACTAAAATGAAAATATTCCTTATTATCCTGGGTATTACCCTCCTTTTTTTTGTGTCCGAAATCGTCAATTATTTATCGGATCCCGCTTCACAAAGCTCAATATTCTTAAATAAATATTTTATCGAAAACACAATATCCGACGCCAAAAACGGAAACTTCGAAAAGGCAATGACTGAGTTGTCTTTGGCATCGCGGATAAATATATATGGAGAATATGATCCATACCGTAATCTTCTTCCAGCAGATTTTGACAAAGCCCTCACAATTCCCAACGATGACAGTCTTAAAATTCTTTTTACAAACTATCTCGGGAGCCTTACTGCCAGTGATCTAAAAAACAACGAAGATCAGGGACTGGGCCGAATTTATTACAATTTAGCCTTAATCGCATACAATAATGGTCACCCTGAGTTAACCCCTACTCTACTTAGCAAGGCCATCTATAATAATCCCGAATTCCCTGAGTTTCATGCAGAGCTTATTAATTATTATTTTTCTGTCGGCAAATCGGATGATGTAAGCCGCGAAATGAATTACTGTCTGAAATTCACCAAGGGCTGGGCAAATATTTTGTGTGAAGCATACCGCAACGACAGTATTAGACTTAATATTCCCAAGCCGGTCGGTTACTTACACAGTGAAGTGGAAGGACATTATATAATCCGTCAATGAAGTTAAAACTATTAGTTCTTCAAAGAAGTGTTGACGGAGGAACCGGAACGTATGCGGAAGGCCTCCTTGGTCTAAAGAAAATGTTTAAGCCGGGTCAACTAATTATGAAGGTCCTTGTTCTGGAAAAACCCTTATTTAGAACTATCAATATCCGAGAATATTCGTTTTTCTCACAAAAACGGGAAATTCCCGATAAATACAGTCTTAACCGGAAAAATATACAGATGTTTATCAGAGAAGGAATGTGGTTCAAGAAAGCGGTTCAAAATTTTAAGCCAGATATTGTACTTTCTTCAGACCCGCATTCAATCCTAATTTCAGAAGCAGTTAGGTCTCTGTTCAATCTCAAATATAAAACAATAAGTGTTATCCACAACAACCTGACAAAGGTGATAAACATCAGACTGGGTAAGTACTTACGCAAACCCGTAAAATATTCTTTGGCACTTTTTCTGAATAAGTCAGATGCTGTTGTGACAGTCGCAAAAAAAATGTCGCGCGACCTTTCCAGAGACTTAAAATTGAGGAAAATCCCTACCTCAATCGGAGAAATATTACCTGCACGCTACTTTGAAAAGAGAACGGCAGTTGAAACCCGCGGGAAAGAAATTGTTATTTCAACAGCCAGATTGGATGTGCAAAAAGACCACGTGACGCTTCTTAGGGCGTTTAAAATTGTTGCAAATAAAATACCCAATTCGGAATTGTGGTTAGTTGGGGATGGTCCTTTAAAAAATCAGTTAAAGTCCCTAGCCGAAAAACTCGGTATATCCCAGAGAGTTAAGTTTTTCGGTTGGGTGCAAAATCCGACAAAACTACTGGACAGCTCAAAAGTTTTTGTTCTTTCAACAAAATGGGAAGGACTTCCCCTTTCTATCTTGGAAGCAATGGCAGGAGGAATCCCGGTAGTTGCTTCAAACTGCAATTACGGGCCCTCTGAAATTATTGGCAAGAATAAATACGGTATCTTAGTCCCCGTCGGCAACTCTAACGCCCTAGCTGAAGCGATTGTTAAACTTCTAAGCGACGGAACGAAGCGCAAACATTACTCTAACATGGCAAAAATTAGGGCGGCCGACTTTCTCCAAGAAAAAATCCTCACAAAGTATATTAAAATTCTGGAAGAGTTATTTAATATCCGTTATAACAGGCCAGATACTTTCATAAGTGAAATTTAACGGTAAATAGGAACCGAGCTTTAAAGGAACATTATCAAAAACAAATTCATCTCCTTTATATTTTTCAACCCGTATTTTAAGTGTAATTATTGCATCCTTGTAGTAAGGGTCATATCTGAGAAGAAGGTTTCCAGCAGCGTTTTGTACAACCCGTTGGCCGGGCCTAAGGACCACGTTTTCGACCTCCGCCAAGGTATCTCCGTTTGAATCGGTAATCTCATCTCCCTTTTTAATCTTTTCCAAAACTTCGGGTTCAATCGAATCGGCTGAAGAGTTTAAAGCAGGCCCCCGTTCCAAAACGGTTATTTCCTTTTCCTCAACCGTTAGATCTTTTTGATTTAATGTGCCAGGCGATTCTGTAATCAATGCATAAAAAGAGGCGTTAGAAAAATTAAATCTGATCGTGTTTCCAAAAGTTAGATTGATTCCCCGCGCCGAATACAATTTTGTACGTCTGTCATAAACCGCTTTAATCTTAATGTCCAGATAAACAGCTTTTGTATCCGGACTCATATTAAAAGTTTCAACGCCGGTTATCTGGCTTATCGTCCTCCCAAGTTCGTCCAATTCAATATCCCCCACTTCAAATCGGTTAGCATACCAGCTTTTTGGATCGGTAGATGCGTAAAGAACATCCTGATCCGTTACTTTTACACGGATATTTACGTATTCGTTTTTTCTATATAAAAACAGGAAAACCCCAAGCATTACTATTATAAATACGCCTCCCAAAATAAAATCAAAATACGTCACTTTTCTCTTAAAGATAGTTATGTGTTTCATTTTGGAAAAGCTTTAAATGGCTGGAGACATATCATACCATAACCGAATATTATCCCCAGATATGCAAACTCCCTGAATCCCTCATATGGGAGGAAAAGATAAAAAGAACCAAAAGCTGAAATCCCCGCGAGTGTAATAAAAATATAATTTTTGGCCCTTGCTATTTTTTTAGCTCCGTATAACAAGAACCGGTTGATTATACACCTGATTATATAAACAAAAGGAAACATAAAGAAAAGAAATCCAAGAATACCACTCTCCAAAATCATTTGTAAATATGCCATATGAATGGGTGCTGGAAATGAATAAATGTAACCCATTGGAAATAACCTGAACAAAACCGGTTCATTGGTACCCATCCCATACCCCAGCCAAGGGTTTTGAGCTATTGCCAAGATTGCTTCTTTAGCCATTTCAATTCTTAGAGGAAAACCGGCATTTTGATAAAACGCGTTAAAACTTGCAACAATCCGGGGAACAGCAACCGCAAGCGTCACCGCAATCACAAGTGTAATCGAGACAGCTATTCGTCTAATCGCCAGTTTGGAAACGGGTTTTAACAATTCATTTCTATAAATGATTGTCGTAAGAAGAATAACCACAAAAAGAGCCAACCACCCCGAACGGCTTTGGGTCAAAAGAATTACCAAAACGGTAATAAATGACCCCAATATATAAACAGGTTTTCTCTCTCCTATAACTTGCGGGAGAATTAAAACAAGCATTGCGCAAAGAATTAATGCCAATTGATTCGGATGTCCGAATGTTCCGGCAACACGAAAATACGAATGCACAGCATCAGGAGACCCGTAATAAATCGTTTCAACAATAAAGCTCTCAATAGGTAAACCCGCCCAAGATTGTTTTACAAATTGGATAATCGAAACGGCTGATTGAAGAACTATGGATGAAAGAATTACAGGAGAAATCAATTTTAAATCACTGCGTTTTTTAAAAAATACATAAAATACCGAAAAACCAACTAAAAACAACTGTATGTCCTGTAAAAGCCATGTTACTGACAAACTTGAATATGGCGAAAATCTAAGAGAGGAATAAAGAGAAATAAGAAAAAACAATATCGCGGAAAATATCGCCGGTAAAATGTAAGTTATACTTTTTTTTGGAAAAACCGACTTTTTTAAAATTAGATTCCTGATAATCAGGATTAGCGTAATTAACAAAAAAATATTTTCCAAATTTATGCCGTAACTCAAAAAATAAGGTCCAAAACCCGGCTGCAGTTCATATGGTCTAAAAACCTCAATGGGATAATATTTATTCGGTAGATAAAATTGAAAAGAGAAAATTGTAACAAGTAACGAACTAAGCGCCCAGTCACGTATTTTTATCCAAATCAATACAATAAGAAGAAGAAAGAAAAAAATAGTCACCCATGCATTTCCGCCAACAATTTTTATAAGAAAAGTTAGGTCCGCAAGAAAAAAAACAAATAAAATATAGTTTTCAGAACTTGATAGAATTCGCCTTTTTAAACTTGTTAAAATTGCCGACTTCATTTATGCTAGGGGCATTATATCGCAATGAAATATAATTTTCTTGTTCTAGCCGAGCTGACTGAAGGAGGTGAATGGGTGGCATTAACAAGACTTTATGAGGCATTTAAAGCAGCTAACCCAGGATCCAACTTTTATCTAATTGCCTTTAAGAAAAAATTTAAACCGGATCTCAAGCTTTTCAGAGAAAAATCGTTTCTAAAAAAAATTAACTCAAAAGGTAGGTTTACTTTTCTTCCAAACAACGTCAACAATTTTTTAGAAGTTCGAAAACAAATAAAGCAAACGCTTAAACAAAACAATATTAATTTTATTATGAGCGCCGATTACCTAACGGCGTTGTCGGCAATAAGCGTTTCAGGAAAACATGCAAAGGTGATATTTACATTCCACGGAACAAGAAGTGTGTCCGATCTCGGAATACAAAAATATAACTATCGACAAATTTTTACAAAACTTTTTGAAAAATTCTCATGGTCATTTTCAAATGCCGTCATCGTCCCGTCCTTATACGCAAAGCAATATCTTTTGACCAATAACCCACTGCTAAATCCTAAAAAAATATATATAGTTCAGAATATAGTAACCAATTGTTTTTATTCCAGGAATAACAAAGTACCGGTGGGCCGTCACGTAATTCTATATGCCGGAAGACTGTTTGAATATAAGGGTGTACTCAATTTAATCAAAGCTTTCGCTAAATTTATTCAGACAAACTCAAAAGCTCTACTCTTTGTAGTGTACCCTTCCTCAAGTGCCGAACCGGGGATGGAAAGAAAGATGATTTCCCTAATCAAACATCTTGGAGTCAAAAAAAACACAAGAATTAAAAAAGATCCACCGAAGCACAACTTAATTCAATACTACAAAAACTCAGATGTATTAGTACTTCCGTCAAAGTTGGAAAATTCGCCGCTTGTCGTTTTAGAATCGCTTGCTTCAGGAACTCCCGTAATTGGGACACCCGTAGGAAATCTTAAGGAATTACTCGGCAAACTAGACAGCACCCTTATTCTTAAAAACGATTCCCCGGAGGAAATCCTACTTAAGCTAAATACATTTTTTAGTATGCCGACCAATAACAGAAAAGTATTGGGAAAGAGATCCATTAAACTCGCTAAAAGATTTTCCGAAGCCCAGGCTTTAGCTTCTTTCGGAAAAGTTATAAAGAATATTTATTTATGAAAATAGGTATAGATGTAAACGCTTTAACAAGACCTTATCAACATGGGACAAAACGCTATGTAGAAGAACTTATAAACGGTCTCGCCTCTATAGATAAAATAAATACATATATTCTTTTTGCATCAAAAAATATAGTTATTCCCGATCAAAAGAATTTCAGAACTGTAAAGATACCAAATTTCCCAATACTAAAACGTCAGTTCTTTTTACCGATTGCTGTACGAAAAGAAATGGTAGACGTGTTTCACAACACCGAACCATATGGCTCAATTTTGTGGAAATATCCAAACACAGTTACCACGGTACATGACCTGGATTTGGGAACCGTGTACCCTACATTTAGAAGTATTAAATATTTTCTACAAAGATATTATTCGGAGTTAACAAGATATTTTCTATTCCGAAATTCGAAAGTTCTTATCTCTGTTTCTAAAAATACACTGGGCGATTTGAAAAAATATCTAAGCAAATGGAAAATGCGAAAAAATATACGGGTCATACATGAAGCAGTCTCCCCTATTTTTACAGACACCGGAAGTAAAGCAATTCAAAATAAGTACTTTTTATGCATGGGCGATTTTTCTCCCAGAAAAAATTTAAAAACCATTTTTTCCGCATATTCACAATTTCCACCAGATTTTAAAAACAAACAGAAACTGAAAGTAATAGTCTCAACGAAAAAAGAGGCAGCGCACTTTCTGCGACAAGCTAAAATTTATTCAATATCTGATTGGATAAAAATAATAATAGCTCCCAACGATAATGAATTAAAAAAAATGTATCAATCAGCCACTTGCTTTTTATACCCCTCTCTTTACGAAGGATTTGGTCTTCCTATCTTGGAAGCAATGAATTGCGGTTGTCCCGTCATTACTTCAAACTATGGCGCCACGAAAGAGGTCGCTGGCAACGCCGCCATCTTGATAAATCCCACATCAACCCGCGAAATCTTTAGCGCTATGTTAAAAATTACCACAGATCAACCCTTAAGAAATAAACTTATAACCAGAGGTAAAAAAAGAGCTAAAGAATTCAGTTGGAAAAGAATGGCAACGCAAACCTTGTCAGTTTATAATACCCTTATGTCTAAGCCTCGCAAAACCTCAACCTTTTTCAAAAGGTACAATAATAAAATACTTGCACTTCTTGGATTTTGTCTACTCCTATTTGGTATATTTTTATTTATACATGAAAGATCTTCAAACACATGGTCCTCGTTCGTCGCTGATGGTGAAATACAAGGTCAGCTGTTTAAAAAGGATAACACTTTAATTTTTGGAACGAATGATAAAAAACTATACTTCACGAATACCTCAATACAAGGAAAAACACAAATTCTTGATCTAAACGGTAATGTAACACCACAAGCAATATCCGGAAATAACATCCTGGCAATTTCTGACGATAAGGTCTGGCTTATAAATATTGGAAATCAAAAAGTGATTTGGCAGGTTTCGACAGACAATCAGTACTTTTTTCAAAAAGCTACAATCTATAAAAACTACGTCCTTGCTGCAAGCGAAGACGGCTCATTAAGCGCTCTGAGACTAAGCGACGGAAAACTCTTATGGAAATTTACCCCAAAACCTTTATATACCCTCTCTTCCGTAATTAACGGTTGGGGAATATATTACTTCGGCGATTTAACTGTAGCAAACAATACTGTTTACGTTGCCAGCCGCGATAAAACACTTTATGCGCTTCGCCTAAATACAGGCAAGATTTTATGGAAAACCGATATTGGTGACCTTATGACCAACGGCCCTGAACTTTACGGCAAATATCTTTTTATAGCCACAAATTCCAACAAATCTATAGCCCTTGATAAATATACCGGTAAAATCCTCTGGGAAGTTACAAGCGGATCCCCGATTTCATCCACAACAGTAATGTCATCTTTCTCAACCTCTGATAACCCGATATTGCAATACCTAGCCAATATAAACAACTATATTCACAATTGGTTTTCAATAGGACCAATTGCATATTTTGAGGTGCATGAAGACGGAACGGTTGTTAGAAGAGACGGTAAAACTGGAGCAATTATCTGGCAGTCAGACGAGCTCGGACAAGGTTTAAATTATCCCTCATTCTGGAAATCCAAAGCGATGCTGACAAGTCAAGACGGAAAAGCTATCACATTATCCCTTGCATCCGGGAAAAAATCAGCAGAAGTACCAAGCCTGGGTTTTGTTAATAGCCCAGCACTTATTAAACCCGTGTTAGCGGGACTTATACCTGGGTGGTTAAACCCGTTTACACCAGATTATTTTGTAAGCAATCAGTCTGGTGATCTTTTTTATATAAACGGGGGTACAGGGAAAACATCTTGGGAATTTTCTGCAAATGCCCCTACAAGTTCTAACATAGACCCGTATCTAAGCGGCAAATACATATTTTTTGCCACTTCCGATGGCGTAATTTACAAGATCAATGATAATACCGGCTTACCGGATTTAACTTCCGGTGATCAGCAATTTGAAGTTTCCCAATCATTCACAAAAATTGCAAGTGTTAACGTTTTTGAGTTGACGTTAAAATCGAGTGGAACTTTTGTAAATCCGTGGCGGGAGGCGGACTTAACAGCAGTATTTACTCATGAATCAGGAAGAGTGGTTGAAATACCGGGATTTTATTACGATCAAAATATATGGAAAGTCCGCTTCAACCCTCCACTTAAAGGAAAATGGACGTGGAAAATAATTTGGGTGCCTCATGGTAAAACCTTAACAAAAACCGGTGAATTGACATCAACAACTGATACCTCAAATTTCTACCTACGTACAAATCTTACAAATCCTAAACGTTTGACAACTGATGGTAAAACCATATTTAACGGATTGGGCATAGGAGATACGATGATTGATTTCAATTACGACGGTACCCCACTAGACGATTGGGCAATCGGAAACAGCACTCCACTCGCCAATCCAAACGGATTCGGCTACACAAATTCTTTTAGAAGCGACAAAATTAACTCTTTGAATGATTACATTTCCGCATACGGCCCGGCCGGCGCGGGGTTCAACATGTTTCGTTGGAGTTTGCTGAACTCATCTATGGGACTTTGGAATGAATTCGGTTTTCCAACTGAATATTCAATTCTTCAGGGTAAAATCGGAGATACCCTTGTCGAATCTTTAAGAAATAATGATATCCACGTATGGTTAACCCTTTTTGGATTTGATATACCCTTCAAAGGTTCACAAGATCCCGCCACCCAATATTTACTTACGTCTTACATACGTTATGTTTTTGCAAGATATGGCGCATATGTTGACATTTGGGAATTGGCTAACGAGGTTATCGTCCCCGACTCAACTTCAACGCTTCTTACCGATGAAATAAGGTCACTTGACTATGAAAACAGACCAATAAGCATAAGCTCAGAACCTTATAACTACGGAGATTCGGACATTATCGCCCCACACTGGTATGAAACCGAAAACATATCGCAGTCCGATTTAACGACTGTCCAGCACATTCAACAATTCGAAAATTATCCAAAGCCAGTGGTCTTTGCAGAGCAGGGCAATTACCAATCCAACGACGATCAAACGTCTGCAGATCGTATGCGAATTCGTGCATGGACAGCTTTCTTTCAACAAGGCATACTTATGTTTTGGAATCAATCCGACTCCACCAACATAAAAGTGGGGGAAAATTTAAACGCAAATATTTATTTAGGAGATGTAGAGCGGTCATATACCCGCATACTCCAAAATTTCTCACAATCATTTCCATTAGATTCAAAAAGTGTTCAATATGCACTCGATAAATTTGGAGTAAGAGGATACGGACTAATTTCAGACAGTATTAATGCGGGGTATTTTTATCACTATTCTAGCCCGTTTACCCCTACAACGTTTACTTTAACAATATCCACAAAAAGTGAGGGAGAAATACAGTGGTTTAATCCATCAACCGGGAATATCATTAAGACAGAAGAATGCCCGGCAATAAGATGCAATGTCACATCCCCATCTTTTACAACTGATGTATCATTTAAGCTTGATTAAAAATTTAAGGTGAGCAGGAAATAATAGAACTATTCTTCAGGTAATTTAGAATGCTCTCCGCTATCATTTGATGACCCTCTATACTCGGATGGCCATCGGCTACGTGCAAATTTGACAGACGGACATCGGGCAAATCGTTAAATATTGACACATTCTTCTGACCCTGAAACCAAAAATTCAACTGTTTCAGTTGTTCGGTAGTAACGTAGGGGAATGTGGCAACCAAAACCTTCGTATCTCCACGCGACAGAAAGAATTTTTGCCATGCCCTACCAATAATTTCCGCTATCTGACTACCAGTATAATTTTTAAACACTTCCCCATCTGCCTTAGTCCAAGCTAACCAGTAATCACCCTGCTTTTGCGCGTTAGCTATTTCCTGTTGCGTCAATGTCTGGGCGATTTTCTGCTCATAGGGAACACGGAGTTCATTAATCCGATTGAAACCAGAGCCAGATTCGAGCCAAATAATTAAATCGGGGTTATACTTCTCCCCTCTTATTGCATACCTTTGTGCAATATACTCAACATCATAACCTGGTACTCCTAAATTAATTACTTCAAACTTTTTTATCCCTTTACAGTTCAACCTGTTTAAACTGTCTTCCAATACCTCCGACCAGTTATCAGCCGTACTCACATATTGCCCAAAAGTAAAAGAGTCTCCAAGAGTTATAATCCGGAAAACACCGTCCTGTTTTTTCAACTGATAATCGTAACGTTCATTCAACGTATCTGTATTAATCGTATATACTGCTTTATAACCCAACCACGAAGGTTCATCGCTCCAACTGTTATTTGGCGTCAACTCATAAAAGTATTTGAGTTCAGAGGTCGGTTCATCAAGTAGGACGTTTTTAGATATCGGCGTAACTACCACCTTACTTAAAACATACTTTGCAGCCTCCCACCGTTTATACATGTAAAAGCCTATTCCTATAATCGCCAAAATCTCAATGACGGTAATTATACCTACAAGTTTTTTGCGGTTTAATTTCATATCACTTTGTAACAATAAAATTACCTATCACCAACACATCCAAAGAACTATTAGTAAAATCATATATTGCCTGCTCCGGTTTCTCAACGATCGGTTCAACGGATAAATTAAAGCTTGTATTTAAAAGGCAGGGTATGCCAGTTAGAAAATAGAATCGCTTTATTAACTTATAAAACAAGCCGTTATCCTCACAAACCGTTTGGATCCTGCATGTACCATCTTCATGAACTATTGCCGCAATATTTCTTTTTGCTTCATCTTTTACCTCAAAACAAAAGTTCATATAGGGTGACTTGTGGTTCTTTTCTGGTACATCAAAGAGTTCTTGAACTTTCTCCTGAAGCACTGATGCCGCAAATGGACGGAAGCTTTCGCGTTTCTTAATTTTATTAACAACATCCTTCATGCCTGCAGATTTCGGGTTTGCTAAAATGGATCGGGATCCTAAAGCCCTCGGGCCAAACTCCATTCTTCCTTGAAACCATCCGATTACGTCGTTCTTTTTAAGGTTATGCGCAACTTTGTCAATTAACATCTTTTGGTTGTCAATTTTCTCATACTTCAGACCATTTTTTTCCAAAACATGCTCTATATAACTCTCGGCATATTCGGATCCTAAGCAAAGCGTTTTGACAGCTTTTGGTCTTGGATGTTTCAAAACACTTGTATATAAAAAGAGTGCCGCGCCAAGAGAAGTTCCACTGTCCCCGGCGGGTCCAAAATCGTAAATATTTCTAAATTTAGTATTTTTATAAATCTTCCCGTTTGCAAGAGAGTTTAATGCAACACCTCCACTTATACATAAGTTTTTGATATGCGTTTTTTTATACAAATTATTGAGAATTCCAAAATAAACGTCCTCAGTAACTACTTGTAAACTGGCAGCCATATCCTTATGTCGCTGAGTTATTGGTTCCCCCGGATTTCGATGGCTTCCAAATTCTGATTCAAATTTTCTGCTCCACATCCGAAAAGATTCCCGAAATGCAAAATAGCTTAAATCTAATTCGAAACTGCCATCGTCATTAATTTTAATCAATCGTGCTAGTTTTTGTTTATAGGTAGGATTACCGTAAGCACCGAGACCCATCACTTTGTATTCATCACTATTTACTCTAAAACCCAAAAAGGCAGTTAATGTAGAGTAAAAAAGTCCTAAAGAGTTTGGGAAGAAAATTTCGCCAACATTTGTTATTTTACCTAACTCCCCCATCCACATATCCGTGGTTGATACATCTCCAACCCCGTCCACAGTTAATATCGCCGCTCTCTTGAAAGGAGAGGTAAAGAATGCTGCAGAAGCGTGAGATAAATGATGGGGAATATAATATATTTCACCTTTATATCCAAGTTTCTTCTTTATAATTGCACCAACCTTTATCTTTTCACCCAACCATTCCGGTATAGCTTTTATAAACGGATATAATGAAAAAGGATAGGTTTCAACAAAAGTTTCCAAAATCCTCTCAAATTTCAAAAGTGGTTTTTCATAATAAGCCACATAATTAATATCCTTAATAGATAGATTATTACTAACAAGACAATATTCAATGGCTTTGTATGGAAAAGAATTGTCATGTTTAATTCTTGTAAACCTCTCCTCTTCTACTGCAGTTATTACCACTCCATCTTTTAGTAAGGATGCTGCACTATCATGATAAAACGCGGAGATTCCAAGAATATACATATCAATAAGGAGACAGGAAATAATCTCGATTTGCTGGGAAATTTTTCTTATTCCATAAACCGTGATTCTTTGAACTTGCTTTCTGTAGTCTATAAAGTGCGGCTGCGATTCCAATGGCTACAAAATATACGAAGAACAAAATAACTTGAATCATAAAAGTATTTATGGCTGTGATTAATCTTTTCATACAATTGGATATATAAAGAATGGTATTGGCACAATTTGAGAAGCAATGATAAGCATAGCCACGATAATAAAAAATAAAATAACCGGAATTAACCAGTCTTTCTTTGTGTTCTTAACCAATAAAAGAAGTTGTTTTATCGATTCAACCATACCTATTTTTGTGCGGTTATATTTTACAGATAATCCAATATAAATGCTATATAAGCATGGTTTTCTTGAAATGCCAAAAATTTTGAAAATCTTTACACCTAATTGTATAAAGTGGTACGATTTGCAAACTTAACTTTAAAATGAGAAAAAATATCATAGTAATACCGTTTAATGTCTCTTGGAATTGGTCGACAGACTATTTAAATCAAACAGCTTTCGAGCTCTCTAAAAAAGGTAACATTATCGTCTGTTATTTGTGGGGAGACACTGTATATTTAAAAGAAAAAATTCATGCCCACGATTTTCCAAAAAAAACAAGTAAATATTCAAAGAACATTTACTTGGTCCGCCCAATATACTTTATCCCATTCCGCAGATTTAAATTTATTGAAAAATTAAATTTTTCCGCTAACCTACTTTTCTTGCGGTTTTTTACCGAAATTGTCTACATCCTTAGAAAATGCAGAAAAAGAGTTTTCTGGATCTTTGATCCAAATCTTTCCCCCATTTATAAATATTTTGGGAAAAAATATTTCCTTCTATATGATTGTGTCGATTTTTTTGGAGGGCATGATGAACAGTGGCTTTGTAAAAAAGCTGACTTGGTAGTTGTCAATTCACATATTCTTCAAAACCATTTACAGAAGTTCAGAAAGAATGTAAAACTTGTGCCTCAAGGGTTTAGAATTTTAGATTTTGCAAAAAAGAAATATAAACATACTGTCCTTAAACTAAAAAAACCAGTTATTGGATTTGTTGGAGGCGTTAACAAAAGACTTAATTTTGACTTATTACTTCGACTTATAAAACATAATTCCAAATGGAATTTCGTTATTTGGGGTCCGATACAAAAGTGGGGCAAGTCTGACACCACAGTCCAACCAAAAATTAAAGAAATTCTTTCTCTAATAAATGTAACGGCGGGCGAAAGTTGGAAAAAAGAAGAAATTCCCGAAATAATTTCACAGTTTGACATCGGAATTATCCCCTATGATATTTCTCAAAACTTTAATAAATATTGCTATCCTGCAAAACTTTTTGAATATTTTTATCTAGGAAAACCAGTTATTTCTACCCCCATCGAGGAACTTAAACAGTTTCCCAACTACGTTAAAACAGAAAACAACTACAAAGATTGGGAAAGAACTATAAAGCATCTTTTATCCAAACCTTGGCCAGAAAAATACAAGCATCAAGAAAAAAGGTTAGCTATAGAAAATAGCTGGCAAAGAAAGATCGAGGAGATTCTAAAATACTGCAATCCGGAAATAAACTCTCCAAAAAAAGATGTACTATAAAAAAATGAATGTAGGAATAATCGGAACCGGTTTTACCGGCCTCAGCGCAGCCTTAGAATTACAAAAAAAAGGACATAAAGTTACGCTACTGGAAAAGGAATCCTTTCCCGGCGGTTTGGCGACCGGATTTAAAAAAGCGGGGTGGAATTGGCCATTGGAAAAACATTACCACCATATTTTTACGGGTGATACGGATATACAAAAACTCGCCGATGAGGTTAACGTAAAATTTTCATTTTCTTTACCCAACACATCTTGGTTTATTGATAAGGAAATATTCCAAATTGACTCACCGTTAAAACTGCTACGTTTCCCGAAGCTAACTTTATCTGAACGATCCCGCATGGGTGCTGTTATCGGGTATCTTAAATCTATTTCAAACTGGAAGCCGTTAGAGAAAGTCTCGGCAGAAGAATGGTTATCAAGAATGATGGGCAGGCACACCTACAACCTATTTTGGAAGCCTCTCCTTATTTCTAAATTTGGCCAAAACTCCAAGAAAATCTCCATGGCTTGGTTCTGGGCTCGAATTAAAAGCCGGTCCGCCCGTCTCGGCTATCCTGAAGGAGGATTCCAAAATTTAGCGAACAAAACAGCAGAAAAAATTATCGATAGGGGTGGGTTGATTCACTATAATACGAATGTTATCAAAGTTGTTAACATCCCAAAAAACAAAGTTCTTGTACATACAAGTAGCCGGGAACACTCCTTTGACAGTTTAATCATAACTTTACCAAACGCGCCTTTTACAAAAATGTCTCCTCAACTACCTGAAGACTATAAGCGAAAACTGCTCGACGTTAAGGGAGTTGGCGCAATAACCATGATAATTGAACTCAAAAAAGCGTTTTTCCCATCAGGTGTTTATTGGCTAAGCGTGTGCGAAAAAAAATACCCATTTATAGCAGTAGTAGAACATACGAATTTTGTAGATAAGTCACACTACAATAATCACCATTTAATATACATAGGAAATTATCTAAGTTCATCTCATCGCTATTTTTCGCTATCGGATGATGACCTACTAAACGAGTATGAGCCGTATTTAAATATGCTTAACCCGCACTTTAAGGACAACCTTATCGACAAAATGGTATTTAAGGTTCCGTTCGCCCAACCAGTTGTCACATTAAACTTTTCCGGAAAGATCCTTCCTTTTGTCACCCCACTTAAGAATGTTTATCTTGCCAATTTACAACAAGTTTATCCATGGGACCGTCAAACAAACTACGCAGTTACTCTAGGAAGACGCGTTGCAGATATTTATTTTTAAACCACCTAAAAAATTCCACAATTTTAACAATCCCCCTGGAGCTAACAATAACAACAAAGGGCACAAATGGTAAGTAATACCTATCCCAATCCAGTTTCAAATAAATACCCATTACAATCCACATCATCAGACCATAAATCAGAATAAGTTTTGCGAAAATTTTAAGTTTATTTTTTTTGGATTTGAGATCGGAATACAATCCCCAACCGCCAAACAAAAACAAAATTAAACCAAGAGGGGTTCCATGATTTCGAATTACATAGTCTCCTCCCGGCAGTATTGTTCGTGCCAATAGAAAATATAAACGCTCTCCAAATGTTAGAATCGGTTTAAAACCCGGCTGGACCTGATAATATAAAGTTTCATTCCACCTGTGTTGAACCATAAAAGCTGTCCCTTCGATAGGATTTTTCCAAACAAAGGGATTAAGAATTACAAAAACAGAAAGCATTACCGCAGAAACAGTTATGAAAGAGAGAAATAAATTTAGCCTGATTTTTGGAATTTTGTAAAATAAAATTACCGATAATATAAAAAAGAAAATCAGACTGACAAATCCATTTAATTTTGATGCCATAGCAAGACCGAAGCTGACACCGATCGGAATACTTAACATCACCGCTTTTGATATTCGCAGATTTTTTGTCCTGTTATACCAAATCACCGTCAGAAAAAAGGATAAAAGTAGAAAAAATAAAAGAAATGTATCCCCAAGAGCCCTAAGCGTCGACGTTTCAAAAAGAGGAGAAAAAATTAAAATACTGGACGCAATTAGACTTGAAATGAAACCCCAAAAATAGTTCACAATTAGGCAAATTAGTATTAAAGATCCTAATGAAAATATTAAAGAAACGTTGCGCGCGGCATTAATCGAAACCAAATCCGTTGGTGCCTGTGACGGTAATAGTCCGGCATTTATCTCTTGACTGACCTTTTTTGGCGTAACTCCGTCTATAGACCACGTCCAGTTACCTGAGGTTATCGTTTGACAATTTATATCTGAATAATTAGGGGGGCGGCAGCTGCCAGTTCCGTACCACCAAGACGGAGCTATGCTAAGGTTGTCAATTTCCAATATCGGGCGTACGTTTTGGACCTTTAATGAAATTTGGTATATGTAACTAGGCAATTTTTCTTGAACATAAGAATCGTACAATTCCCATAGATAATTTTTGTTGTTGTACTGAGAAAATAAATCCAAGTATGCTCCCCTAGCAACATAATCATATTCATTTGGCTGATAGGCAGTTTTATTTGATATCTCCCTCAAACCAAAAAAAGCAAAGGTAAAATAGACAATATATATAAAAATTTGTATCTTTTTGTTGAATACTCTTTGACTCTTAAACATAACTAAAGCTGTTTATGATTATTAAATTTAACGTAAAGATCCAGAATCTTTCGCTGATATACCATCGGGAGAGTGTAAACTTTATTCGCTAACTTACTTGATTTCCAGTAGTTGAAGCACTCGACCTGCAAGGCGAACGGTACATCAAACATCTCTGAATCTGTGGTATCTAAAAAGTTGATCGGTTGCCCAAAATATCCAATCCAACTTTTTTTATTTCCGAAATCTAATACTTTCAGTTGGTTATCGCCCGAGTCGCGGTCCATATAATTTAAAATCTCTTCAAATTCGACTTGCTTGGAGGAACCGCTAAAAAGACAACTTCCGGGTTTAAGTAGACCAATATCGTTTTTTGTTATGCTTCGCCTACCGCTACAACCTATTATTACATCGGATATCCTAAGAAGCCTGCTTCGCTCCGAAGACAAATATCCGTCAGCGATAGCCAGGGCCCTTTTGAAAATATTTGTGTCAAAGACGTAAGGGCGCACTCCTCTGTCCCTCAGAGCAAGACAAACGGATTCGCCTATTCTTCCGTAAGACAAAACCGAATAAATTTTCTCTTTGTTTCCAAAAACAGAATTATGCTTTTTTAAAACGTGATCGATAGTTCTTACTATCGACTCTCCTACGTACCGATCTTCTATTCTTTTGGCTTTTGTATCTGCAATACTAACAACAGGATACCTAAGATTGTGGTTTTTAACTTGCAGCCAGTGCCCTTGTGAGGTGTCCTCAATTCCAAAAACGACATTTTTTAACTTATCTGAAACTAGTGATGAATATCCGCCAACTTCAACAAGGACAATTTTTTCCTTCGGACTTCTTTGGCTAAGCTCCAACAACAATTTGGGAATTTGATCAACGCTTTTTGGCGAAAATACTTTAACCAATCTGCCCAACTTCTTTTTAACCATCATTACTTCCGAATAAGGTATTGAAATAACTCCAATTGTTTTTACCTTTTTTATCCAAGCCGCTAAAAACGGAGCGTTACTTTGAGTAAGGTGGTGAATAAATATAAATGAATACCCGTCAAATTTAGTTACAGACAACGAATTGTAAAATATGGGGCACTTCTGAATTAATGTCTTTTTGTTGTACATCACGCGCGGGTATCCGTCATTATAAATATAATCAATTTCGCATGCAATCTACGGGCAAACACGGACGGATGTATCAAAAATGGAGCCGGCGCCCGATTTCACTAGCTTTTATCTTTAATGCATTTACAAATGTGGCCCAAATCCTTATTCGTAAGATTTTGATGAACAGGAATTGTCAAAACTTCACGGGAAGCTCGTTCGGATTCTAAACAACTTCCTTTGCCAAACCCGAAAGATAAATGTTTATAAAAATATAAAGGTTTGGGATAGATAACATCAGTTTCAACTCCATTTTTCCTCAAATAATTAATAACTTGTTCGCGTGTTGACCTAAAATCTTTACCAATCCTAACCGTATATCTGGAAAATGAATGTTCCCGGTTTATCCCAACAGAGGGAAGAATAAGGCCTTTTGTATTTTTAAGTTTTTGCGTAAGATATCTAGCGTTCCTTTTCCTCTTTGAAATTATCCTGTTTAATTTTCCCAACTGGCTCTTAATGATAGCCGCTTCGATATCGGTTGGCCGGAAATTCCATCCACAGGCAATGAACTTATATTTACTGCCTCTTTTCTGGCCATGGTTGATAAATATATTGAAATTATCGGCAATTTCCTTGTTATTTGTTATCGCCAAACCTCCCTCCCCTGCAGTTATAACTTTCGAGATAAAGAATGAAAAAACCTGCAAACTTACATTAGGAAAAAAGTACTTATTGTTAAATAAAGAACCGAAGGCTTGGCTCGAATCGGCAATAACCACCAAATTGTGTTTCTTGGCAATAACGCCGATCTTTTCGTAATCGCAAGGAAGTCCGAAAAGATCAACAGTCAATATTGCTTTCGTCCTTCTGGATATTTTTTCTTCAATCTTTTCGGGGTCCAGATTAAAAGTCTCCGGGTCAATATCAACATAAACAGGAACTGCTCCTACTAAAGAAATCGCATTGACTGTGGCCGCGAATGTAAAAGGTGTGGTTAGAACTTCATCTCCAAATCCTATTCCCGATGCCTTTAGGCCAGCGATTAGTGCTCCTGTTGCATTACTAACTAAAACTGCGTTCTTAACGTTAATTAAATGTTTTAACTTTTTTTCAACAAATTTTGTAACAGAACCCCGTTCAAGGTGCCTTGATAATAACACCCGTCTAACGGATTCTACTTCCCTATTGTCGATATCAACAAAATTTAAGTGAAAGTCTTTAACCATTTTTCTTTTGCCAGCTTACATAATAAAGCGAGCCTTTATACTTGCCTGCACATTTCAAAGCCGCCTCCAAAAAACTCGAATTGTTCTTGTTTTCAACTTTTTCAATCCTGTTTTTCAAAATCTTGTTTTTAGAAGATTCCAGAACCAGGTAATAAAAAAAACTTGTTCTCGAAAAAAGAATATTATTTTCCGTATTACGGGTAAAAGCAATTCTTTTATTTTTCAGGGTGGATTCAATATCCTCCACCACATCTATTGCTCTTGCCTCTACAATTACGGCATAGCCACCAGATTTTAAAATCTTATTGATACTTTCTATTACTTTGCGTCTATCATTTATATACCTCAGGGTGCTATAGGCAACTATTAAATCAACGCTACCCTTTTCAAGCGGTATGTTACGTGCGTCACCAAGTTTTGGCATTCTTAATTTGTCCCTATTAAAAATATTTTTTAATCTCTTTATAACGGGACTGCTTTTGTCGATATCTACAATTATTGAATTTTTAAAGTAATCCGCCAGTCGGGTTCCTAATTTTCCGCTACCGGAACCCAAGATAACTATTTTCTTTATTTTTTTGTTTAAACCAAACCTGGTCGTAACAAATTTAGCAATCTCCTTGGTGCCGTCATCAGGCATTTTTTCGATAGCATCCAATACTTCAGCATTTGACAATATATCGTCGTTTAAATTGAAAATTCCATTGCCATATAACTTTTTAAATCTGGTTTCAAATATGTTTAAAAAATAATTTGACATAACTTACGGATAAACTAATAACTTCTGAAATGCAAGCCCTCGTGCCGTAATTTTTCCGTTTATGTCAAAAAAAGCTAGAGCAGTAAAATATCCTAAGTTCTTATTCATATTGTAAACTGTACGCTTTCATAAAATGCCGCAATATTTTATTGAGTATAATCTTTAATAATTATCTTTTTTTTATGAAGAAGTTTATATTTTACCAGATTATGCGTTTTTGCCAATTTTTGTGTCATAAACTTATGGACGGAGATGCTTTCACTTTCGTACTCAGTGATATCCTTAACGCCAGCTTTTTTAAAAGCTTTTTTTCTTACCTGACAATTGACGCAAATCCCACAGTTTTTATCGAAGTTCATCAGACAGCTATATGTGTTTTCTAGCGGAAGATTGTTTGCGTAAGCCCACTTAACCAGATCGGCTTTTGTATAAAGACTGTGTATCTCTTTCTCAAAACACAAACTGAATATCTGCCAATTGTAATCATTAGTAAATGTACAAAGAGCAAACATGGCTCCACGTAAGGCTGTCAAAGTTTGGCTTTCATTGTAATAACCATCGGACGGAAGAATTCCCGTTGAAATAGCCCTGATTTTTTTATTCCTTTGCATTTCAAAGAAAAGTGCAACCCGTGCAGCTGGAAAGGCAACAAATGCCGGATATAAAAATTTTCGTTTTAATATAACGGTATTATTGTTGGCATTAAAATACTTTTTAATTACATCCGGGTGTACGGTTTTCTCTAAATCAACCGTTAGCATCTGTTTTATCTCGGGAGGAGATGAGGGGTACGTAATTTTAAAGGGCTCAACGTATAAATCGGGGTATCTTTTCTTAAACATTTTTGAATAAAACGAAAGAGATCTTAGTTCGGATTTGTGTTTACCTTGGCCTGTTTCTATAGCCACGGGGTGAACCTTTAGTTTATATTTTTCCATAAGAATCGCCCATGTGGTTATTGAATCCATTCCCCCTGAAACCAAATGTATTATGTCTGATCCCGGCTTGGGCATACGAATAACATAGCCTCTTTTTTTCTTTAGAAAGGTCTCAATGCTTTTTATTGCAGATAAATCTTCGTAGTGCCTGGCAAGTATTTTTTTAAATTTTTGCTTTATAGTCACTGACATTTATGTATAATTTAGCATGCTCGCCGAGAGAGCAAATTTTCCACCTCATTATATCTCTATATTAATCATTTTCTTGCTTATTTCCCGCGAAGCAAATATTATTAGGCAGATTTGCAAAAATGACTTTATCAAAAAAATTAAAAAGATACAAAACTTTGCTTTTGCTGCTGAAGGATTATTCGCACGCAAAAATAATTGTTTGGGATTTGGACGGTACTTTGTATTTTAATCCCTCGCTTATTAATCATCTTCGTAAAAAATATATTCAGTATTATGTCAGGCAAAGCAAAAATAATAAAAATAATTTTATTGAACTCGAAAGAAAAGGGGTGGATTGGATTGATATTATCCGGGAAACCGGCAATTTAAATACAAAAAAACTTATGTTTACTATCGAAAAAGGAATCGTAAAGGATAAATACGTTCGTCAAAACTTAAAATTGGCCAACTATTTCAAAATAAGTTCAAAGGAAAATTTTCTATTCACAAATTCCGATATCCAACAAACTTTCAACTCTCTTCATAAGTTGGGAGTAAAAAATCCGTCGGAAGTTTTCGTCAAAATAATTACCACCAATGACCTCGACGAGCTTAAACCCTCAAAAAAATCTTTTAATTTACTTTTAAAATCCCTTGGCCGGATACTTCCTGACCATGTAATTTATGTCGGCGACTCCGAAAAACAGGACATAGTTCCTGCCGGTAAACTCGGTTTTAAAACAATTTTTATAAATAACTGGGGCAAAAATAATGTTGGTGATTTCAACTACAATAATATAAATCTTCTTATACACGATCTGAAGAGATTTGAAAATTTACTGAGATCCAGATTTATAAAATACTTAGCGGCTTCCCTTTTATAAAAGCTTCAACATCTTTTGCAGTATCGGAATATATTGCTTCAAGCGCTTCTGCGGTCCGATACGCCGCGTGGAATGTTGATACAATGCGCAGTTGCCTATTTTTTTTGAGGAAAGTTGAATTTCGTTTATCCGTATCAATCCCATAACCAAAAAGTCTACCTGTTTTCAATGCCTTAAAAAGCGGTTTGTTTTCTACCAGATCTTCTCTTGCCGTGTTAATCAATATTGCATTCTTTTTTAATAATTCTATTTCACCCGAACTTAAATAATTTCTAGTATCTTTTGTTAATGGCAAACAAAGAAATATTATGTCGGATTTCCTTAATAGTTCATCTTTATTTAAAAATCGTCTATTTCTCAAATCTTTTAATCTGTGGCTTGAGGTATAACAAACTTCGGCACCGAAGCCTTGTGCAATATTTGCTATTGCCTTTCCAACGTATCCGTAACCAAATATCCCCACTGTTTTTCCATGAATCTGCGTATTAATAACTCCGGCGGAATTGGTTGTTACATTTTGGAGAGATTTTGCCAACGTAAGAGCGAGAGCCCAAGCATGTTCGGCAACACTTATAGAAGTTGTCCCCCTAGCTCCCCCAACTATAATATTTCGGGATTTGGCATAATCGATATCCACCCAGTCAAACCCCGAGGACATTAAAAAAAGATATTTTAAATTTTTAAATAAACTAATAACCTTCCTGTCAATAACTCCAAAATACTTAGGGTTGGCAAGTAAAATCTCTGTTCTCGAAAGGATATCTTTTGTTTTGGCACTTTTATTATAAACTCCTTTAAGTACTTCCAACTTGCCGATTCTTTCTAAATCTTTGATTTTGAGGGGAATATTAGGTTGAGTCGTTGTGAAAGTTATAAGCATAATAATAATTGCCTTTTTGAAATATGGCTAAGCTACTTCAGAAAAAATGCTTTTGCAATATTATATTCAGAATTTTTTGATATAAACATTAACTTCATCTTCCTAAAGTTAAGGCCGTATTTATTTGAAAATTTCTTATCAAATAAAGCCATATCTTTTAAGATAATTCCACAGTTTAGACTGCGTTCACTATTGATAATGGAAAGGTGTCTATTCTTGCATATACTCATAAATTGTTGTTTCTTGTTTAGATTACGTTTTATTATTTTCTTAAATCCACTCTTGCCTAATGTATTTATAATCGTCCAACACGCAACCGGAGCTATACCGCTTCGCGATCCTAACAAGGTATTATCTTTTTCATCCAAATAGTCAATTTGCTTTTCAATTAAATTTCGTAGTCTCCTCCGGTATAAAACTACCCCGGACGGAATCGGGACAAAACCAAATTTGTGAAAATCGGTCAAAAAAATTTGAATTTCCGATAATTCAAAGGGGCTGAATTTTTTATTTAAAAATGGTTCTATAAGCCCGTTTAAGGCTGCATCCATCCAAACAAAAAACTCCACTCCATATTGTTCTTTAAGTTTCTTGATCTCTATACATATTCTTTCATAGGGGTCCGCCGTTCCCGTAACCGTATAACCCAGTGTCAAAGGAATGAGAAAACCCTTCATACCGCTTTTTGATAACTTTTCGATCTTTTTAACAAAACCGTTAACGTCCATGGACCACTCCTTCTCGTCTAAACCAACTACGTAGGTTGGTACTCCTACAACATCTGCTGCTTTGCCGACTGAATAATGTGTAAGGCTGGTTTTTATTAAACACATTTGTTGTCTTTGGATACCACGTTTTTGCAAACTTTTGCAGCCGACCCAAGCCGAAAAAATATTAGCTTCAGTTCCTCCACTGGTTACATATCCTTCAAGGTTCTTCTTATCACCATGATAAAGATCAACCATTTTAAAAATTAAATCCCGTTCAATTTCCGCCGCGTCGTGTCCGGGAACAACTTCCCGAATAGACCAATTACCAAGATTGTTGGGGTTAAGGTTAATCAATCTTTTCCAAACATTTATTGCATCTCGACGCGGATAAGTTATTAGATTGCCATACCCCGAAAGACTCCTTTGTTCTTTTAGTTTGTTTTCTAAGGCAAAAAGTCTGGAATTTATTTTTATTTGGGAAACCGGCTTCGACGGAAATTTACCGTTTTTTTCCGGAAAAAGATACGAAGGGTAAATAATTCTTTTTTGAATGAAAGTTTTAATTCCGAACATTTTAATTCATTACTTTTGCAATATTGCCAGACCGGATTCATTGAGAGGAAAAATTATTTTGTGTCTATTTTTATTTTCTTTAAGGAATTTCCAGACACCGAATCCTTTTAAAGATCCCCAATTTTTAACTGTTGCATCATGAAACACCATGAACCCGTTTTTATTAAGCCGCGGCCAAAACAATTTGAAATCCAATTTTACTCCACCATAAGAATGGTCACCGTCTATGTAAATATAATCATATTTCCACTTAGGGTATGCATCCGCAAAAGACTGTGATGTCATTATGTAAGTATTAATCCAGTTATTAAGCTTAGATACATTGAAGTGCTTCTTTAAATCCGTTTTTTTCCAAAAACCTATACCCGACCAGCTTTTCTTATCACTCTCATCTAACCCTGCATCAACAAATTCCACCACACCGTATCGATTGTCTTTACAAGCTAAGGCACATATCGCGGGAACAAAACCCATTCTTGAACCTATACATAAAACTTTTGCCGGCCTGATATTCCTTATTATGCAATAATGTATAAACCCGAAACCTAAATTGCCGCTGGGGGTTTCTATCTTATGTCCTGAATCGCCTCCGTAATGATTAATCAATCTATAAACAATGTCTTTTCTAACTAAACTGTGGTCGAAGAAGGACCATTTTATGTTTCGATAAATAGAATAAGCCTTTCTCAAATGAAATTTTTTTAAAGTTGTCTCCTTCATGATTTTGTCTTTAAACCGGGATGGATATCTTTTATTATTTTTCCGTTTTTTAAAGTGATTATCCGTTCACAGTTTTGGTCTATAAACTGTTTCCAGTGACTTGCGATTAATAATGTCATCTTTTGTTTTCTAAATTTTTTAATAATATCTCTGCATTTTTTTTTGAATTTTTCATCTCCTACAGAAAAATTCTCATCGAGAAGTAAAATATCAGGATTGCTATGTATGGCCACGGAAAAACCGAGACGTAATTTCATCCCCTGAGAATAGGTAAAAAGAGGCGCGTCAATAAATTGTCTGATTCCTGCAAAAATAATAATGTCCCTTAATTTTCTATCAATTTCTTTTTTTGTCATGCCAAGAAACATCCCATTCAGATATATATTCTGAAACCCACTCAAATCATCATGAAAACCGGCATTGAGATCTATTATCGATACAACCCTGCCACCGGCTTTTATAATACCGGATGATGGAGCCGTAATTCCGGCTATTATTTTTAGAAGTGTGGTCTTGCCGGAACCATTATCCCCGATTATTCCGACACTTTCTCCTCTATTTATTTTTAAATTAATATTATTAAGCGCCAAAAATTTTTCATCCCGTCCCTTAAAAAACTTCTCGACAAGAGTTGGTTTTTCGTGATGAATAGTATATTTTTTTGAAATTCCGTAAAGTTCAATAGCGTAATCTTTATCTATTTTCATATTATTTATACCCAATCGTCAAAATTTTTACTTTCTTTACCGAAAACCCATATCCCCGCAGCCGCCACGGTTATTATTAGCATAGTATTTATAATAATCATCGCCGTTCCGGGAAGCGGCATCCCCAAGAAACCGTGCTGAAGAAATTGAAGCATCTCAGTCATCGGATTAAAACGCCAAAGCCAATAATACTGATAAGGGACAATTGATAATGGATATATTATCGGCGTTGCATAAAACCAAAAAATTATAAATGCCTGTACAAAAAAATTAACATCACGAAATCTGACATCTAAAGCTGCGCAAAGAAGGCTTATACCCGACGTAAATACAAGAAGTAGAACAAATGCGATTAAAATATAGAAAATACTCGTAATGGTCATTGTGTTAAGAAAAAGTACCGGAACGGTAAGAAGAACCATCGCGACCATTAAATGAACAAAATTAGAAAAAACAATTGCCAGGGGGATAATCGAACGCGAGAACTTCGCTTTCTTTATAAGCGTCCTTTCAAAAACTATTGAGGGAGTTGCTTTCGATAAAGATAAAGAGAAAAAATTCCAAATCAAAAGTCCAATAAAAAGAAAATAGTAATAATTCTGAACTGGCTCTTTCATAAAAAACCTGAAGATGAAACCAATTATTAACATTTGAAATGCAGGGTTCAATACAATCCACAAAAATCCGAAAACAGTATATTTATACCTTGCCCGAAGTTCTCTTTCGGTCATCCCCCAGAGAAGCTCAAAAAATTGTTGTGTTTCGATTCGTGTCATGATAAATTCGCCTAATGCAAGTGTTATATCAAGTTTACCAACTTGGTGCATAGAATATATACCATGAAGAATGAAAGAATAAAAGTATTCGTTGTTATTCCTACAATAAGAAATTTGTCATTTCTAAATAGATGGAAGAATGAATTTTCAGGTTGTCACCTGATTATTGTTGAAGACCGGTGGGAGAAAAAAGCCAAAATTCCAGATTTAAAGTTTTCCTCAGTTACCGTCTTCTCCCACAAAGATATTGAAGAAGAATTTGGTAAAAAATCGTGGATATTTTCCCGAAAAAATGCAGGAATTCGTTCCTTTGGCTTCTGGGAAGCCTATAATGCCGGAGCGGACGTAATCATTACGATTGACGATGACTGCTACCCTGCCGAAAAAGATTTTGTCAAAAAACACTTGGAGAATCTAAGAAGGAAAATACCGGTGGGTTGGCAAGCAACATATCCTAACCCCAAATGGATGTTCACCCGTGGTTTCCCCTACAAAAATAGAGATGTTCATTCCGTAAGTGTAAGTCACGGCCTATGGTCCGGAGCACTTGACCTGGATGCAAAAACAGAAATCAAACTTCCAAAAATTTTGAACGAGAAGAATTATCCACCATTAACCCAATTTATTCCATTTGGACTTTTTTATCCGATGTGTAGTATGAACCTTGCGTTTAAACGGGAGGTGACACCGATTATGTTTTTCCCAATGATGGGAACTGATCCCAAAGGAAAACTATGGAGTTATGACAGATACGACGACATTTGGGCCGGAATATTTTCAAAAAAAATAATGGATCACCTGAAAACCGGTGTTGTCAATGGATCCCCTTTCGTTAATCACAAAAAAGCCTCAATCACGGGACATAACCGTACAAAAGAGCTGAAAGGAATGAAAATTAATGAGATTCTATGGAAATCTGTCGAGGAATTAAATTTGAAAGGAAACAACCCGAAATCATGTTATATTGAACTGGCTCAGAAAATTAAATTTCCGAAAGGAATATATTTCAAGAAACTAAAAGAGGCAATGATTATCTGGGCCAACTTATTCTGACCTAAATGAATGATTATCACACCTCATTTGCAAAAAAGTTTTTGGATGTTTCGGTTTCTATAATTATCCTCATTGTTACACTTCCTATTGCGTCTCTAACATCACTGGCAATTAAACTCACTGAGAAAGGTGATATTTTTTTTCTTCAAAACCGTGTTGGCAAAAACGGAAAAATATTTAAAATATTCAAATTCAGGACGATGACGCCTAGTGCTTCCCAAAAACAATCCCTGCTCAAAAAACTCAACGAAGCTGACGGACCTGTTTTTAAAATTAAAGATGATCCCAGGTTTACAAAATTTGGGAAGGCCCTTTCAAGAACCGGTTTTGACGAACTACCCCAAATAATAAACGTCCTCAAGGGCGAAATGAGTATCGTTGGGCCGAGACCATTCCCCATTGGTGAGGCACGAAAGCTTAACCGTGGAGAGAAAGTTAGAGAACTTGTCAATCCCGGTATAACCAGTAATTGGGTTGTAAACGGATCACACAGGCTTTCTTTCAAGGAATGGATGAAACTTGACCGCAATTATGTGGAAAACGGCTCTGCCGTTACTGACTTATCTATAATGTGGTTCACCCTGATACTTATGACAAAATCTACACTAAAACTCCTATTCAAAACCTATTGACATTAATCTCCCGCTCCCTATACTCAATAACAGCTTAACTTATACATGGATACTTCTCCCGCCCAACTTGCGATCAATTTAGCTCTCTCCGGAAACTGGACCGAGGCAGTCAAAATTAATCTCGAAATACTCTCGGAAAATTCCGAAGATGTTGATGCCTTAAATCGTCTTGCTCGAGCTTACACGGAACTTGGAAAAATCTCCCAAGCAAGGGAAATGGCAAAAAAAGTTTTAAAAATTGATGCGGTTAACCCGATAGCATTAAAAGTTATTGAGAAACTTAAAACCGCAAAAAAAGTCAGTGGTGAGTTCTCTACTCCTACTTCTTCAGAATCTTTTCTGGAAGAGCCGGGAAAAACCAGACTTATAACGCTCCTTAATTTGGGAGATAGTTCTGTTTTTACAAATCTCGATCCCGGGGAAGAAGTAAAACTAGTTTCCTATCCCCACAAAGTTACAATAAACACACTTGACGGGAAACACATCGGAAGCCTCCCCGACGATATCGCCGCAAGGCTTAGAAATCTAATAAAGGCCGGTAATAAATACCAAACCTTAATTAAATCAGTTGAACCGAAAGAGGTCGCTGTTTTTATCAGAGAAATTGAACGCGGCCCCAAAGCCCCGGATATTTCTTCTTTCCCAACGGAAAAAATAGATTATGTTGCCTTTACTTCCCCAGAACTGATTCATAAAGATACACCCATCGTCGAGGCTACGGAAGAAACTCCAGAGTAAATTTAAAACCTGGCGGCAAACTTTTGCCCAAGCTGAATTTCAAGATCAAAATCGGTCTGTCCTTTAACGACCCGGCAGGAAAAAAGATCTGAAACTTTTCGGATAATCTCGGAGTTGTTTCCGGTAACACTACAGTCCGAGTTTTCGGCACTTAACTTCTTATCAACCGATACAACCTTGCCTCCCATTACCTCCAAAATTTCCCCGACATTATCCGAAACACCTGGAGCCCCTGTAGCATCAACAATATTGACCCTAAGATTTTCATCCGCAATATCATTATCGGAAAAATAAACAGTTAATCTTTGAGAAATCGGGCCGTTAATTACATAACCGATTTGCCCGTCATTTAGTGTTTCCTTTGTCACAAACTGACTTTGGCCAAGATCTATCTCACTTCTGCCAAGATCCTGTATACGAAAAGCAAAAACTCCCATTGAAAGTCTGTCCCCAAAGGGAATATTTGTTGTTTTTGGAAGAAAAATAAAATGCAAAATTCCGCCCATGTTTCCGGTTCCTAAACTTTCTGCACTGCTCTCGCTCCAAAGAAATACCGGAAAAAGAAAATTATTTCTAATCGTCTCCGGCAGCAAACTTCCGCCGGCTTTTTGATCAATCCCGAGCTGCCAGACATTTTTAATCCGGAAGGTCCCGAAATTCCGCGCTACTTCAACTTGCGTATCGCCCGGTATAGTAAATGTAGTTACTTCATCAAGCTTTGGATCCATTACCGTTATGGCCGCGTCCCCATTTGCCTCTCTGAATGCAACGCTGACTTTGTCGTGTCCGTTCCAATAGCGGGTACTGATCCTTATAAAGACAAAGATCGCAAGAATCAAAAAAACGGGGGTAAAAACTTTGACAAGAATTCCAAAGAATTTTCCCTTTTTTCTCTTTCGTTCAATAAACGCACGTCTTCGGGCAGATTTCATACACCTTTCGCACTTTCTTTAAAAAAGAAAGTTGCGGCAAAGAAATTTAACGCGAACGAGACAATCTTAAACTTTTTGTTACGGCAGATATTTCTTCTTTTGATTTGCCCATCGATTGGGTAACGTTCCGGATAATTGCGATTGCCGCTTCAAACTCAGGTTGAACAACTTTATCAACTCTTAAGCCTTTTAGCTTATCCCAATCAATATCTTGATGAGCCCTGGAAATTATTTTAGTATTTGGGGCAACTGTCTGAACATAAGCAATTAAAGTTTCCTGAGCAACTCTATCCGGAATTGCCAAAATTACCGCTTTTGAATTTCTGATTCCAGCGGCTTCAAGAATCTCCGGCTCGGTAGGATCTCCGTACAAGACCGGAGTGTTTTCGTTTTTTAGCTCGCGGACAATATTCTGGTTATAATCAATTACAACAAATGGAATTCCGAATTCCTGGAAAGCCTTGCCAATCCATTTTCCCACCCTTCCGTAACCGCAAATTATTATGTGATCACTAAATTCCGCGTCTCCCTGCTGCCGCTTCTCCCCGGCAAGAAACAGTCCCGAAAGCAGTTTTGACTTGGAGGTGATAGTACGCATTTTCTGCCAAAACGGAGTTGCCCAGTTATAAAGAATCGGAGAAATAATTAGCGTCAATAAAGTCACGGAAATGCCAATGGAAGTTTCCTGAGAACTCATTAGTTTTAAAAGCATTGCAGAAGAAAAAATGACAAAGGCAAACTCGCCAACCTGGGATAAACCAAAGCTTTCGGAAATCGCAGTCCTTCCCTTATAACCAAATGCCGTACTTACCCCAAAAACAACAACGGCCTTTAAAACCAGGATAATCAAGGCCAAAGCTACAATTAAAAACAGTTTTGATATAATTACGGCAGGGTTAACCAGGAATCCCAATGTTACAAAAAATAAAGCCACAAACAAGTCCCTCAGGGGACGTATTTCCGCAAAAACCGCATGATTTTCCTGACTTTCAGAGATAACCACTCCCGCCAAAAAAGCCCCAAGAGCAGGTGAAATTCCAAAGTATGAAGTTACAGCCGCTGTACCCAAAGCCGCTGCAATTGATGACAAAAGAAGAAGTTCGCGTGAGTTTGTTCCTGCAAGTTTATGAACAAAATAAGGAACTGCAATTTTCCCTAAAAAAACCACACTAATTATAACCAATGCTGCTTTCACCAGAGAGGAAAATATCGGCAGAATTACCGCCCCTCCGGAAATAACCAAAAGGGGTAAGATTACTATTATAGGTATTACAATAAGATCCTGTACCAGTGACCAGCCGAACATTATTTCACCATGGATCGTGTCGACTTCTCCCCTATCTCCCAGAATTTTGACAAGTACGGCGGTTGAGGAAACCGAAAATCCCAAAGCCAGAACCAGTGAAGGCAAAGACGGAAAACCAAACCGCTCAAGTATAAAAGTTCCGACAAGCGTAACCAGAAACATCTGGATTATCGCTCCGAAAACTGCAATGTTAAGAAACCGGCTAAGTCTGTCAAAAGAAAGCTCAATTCCAACGGAGAAAAGAAGAAGAATTATTCCAATTTGAGCCAAAGATGAAACTTCTTTAAGTGACGGGGGCAAAATCGCTCCGATAACTATTCCCGCAACAATATAGCCCACGAGACTCGGAAGCTTCAGTGCCCTGGCTCCCAAACCGCCGAGACAAGCGGCAACAACAACAAAGAAAAGTCCTACCGTAAGTTCCATCTATATTCAGTGTAGCTGGGCCTCAAGGGCGTGTAAAGAAGATTCTAAATCCTGTGAAAGTGGAGATTCAAACTTAACTTCCTTCCCAGAAAATGGATGAGAAAACTTTATTGAGGCTGCATGCAAAAAAAGCCTGGGACACCATTTCCGATCATTTCTGGCGGTCTTACGGCCCGCGTAAAATTCATCACCGACTATTGCGTGACCGATAAATTTAGCATGAATCCGGATCTGATGAGTTCTGCCTGTTTTGGGCTTAAACTCGACCAATGTATGTCCGGCATTATTACCCGGATAAAACTTGATAACTTTATATAAAGTCGCCGCTTCTCTCCCCCCAGGCATCACCCCAAACCTGTCGCGTCTCCAAGGCAGTCTTCCTACAGGAGCTTTTATTTCTCCCGCCTTAGGAGTAAGTTTGCCGTGAACAAGGGCAATGTAGGTCTTTTCAACCTCCCTATTTTTGAATTCAGACTGAAGTTTTTCAAAGGCTTCTTTCGTTTTGGCAATAATAATTATTCCTGAAGTTTCCTTATCAAGCCTGTGCACCACCCCGTCTCTAAGCTCCGTATTCCCCTTCAGAGGATAATCAAAATTTTCGCGGATCCAAGTTTGCAGAACGGGTTGGGAGGTTGTTGTATCGGCTTCGTTGGTAATCCAACCTGAGGGCTTATCCACGACAAAAAACGATTCATCCTGATAGATTATTTTGGGTTCCACAAAATTATTTCTCTTTTGCCCTGGCATCTTCGGCACAAAGAATGGCTTCCGGAAAAGCCATGAGGCGCTCGGTATCAATCATTTTTCCGCACTCCTGGCAAATTCCGTACTTTCCAAGTTTAATTAAAGTTAAAGCTTTCCTGATTCCGATGATATTTTTTGATATTTCTTTTTTAATGGCTGACGTTCTTGCATGACCAAACTGTTCATCGGCCTCAATATCGGGGGCTGCATTGTCGTCTACTCTGGAGGGATCAGCAAACGGATCCTCTTTGGAAATTTCCTTCTTTCTTTTTTCCAAAGTATGAAGACGTGCCGTTAGGAAATTTGTAACAGGCGTTAAAACCGATGATGGAAATCCCGGTGCCTGATTCTTTTTTACCGTTGTCTCTTTACCTTTCATTTTTCACTTCTTCCTAAATTATAAAGCAATACAAAACCGCAAAAAGCCATCGCTCCTGAAATGACAGCCTCAAACCTTCCAACCAAGGATATCATGGCCACTCCCCTAATGGCAAGGCCCGCCCGCGTCAAAAAAATAATTGAGGCGGTGGCAATTCCTGCAAAACCAATCCTCCCCGACTTATACCATGTAAAACCTTTATAGTGCGTATCGAGCCAATAAGAAACAAAAACCATAATTAGTATTGCCAGAAACGCCAAGAAAGAGCTTAAAGATTGGGTGGTTACTGAATTTTCAAGAAACACTAACCCCAACCAAGGAAGTCCTGCGATAATAAGTGCTTCCAGGCTTTCATAGAACTTAATTCTAAACCGCAGAATCGACAGTGAAAGTCCTAACAAAGCTCCAACAAGCGAAGACCAGAAAAACGAATTAGTTGAAATCCTTAAAGTCAAAAGGTTAGCAACGGCAATCCCTACAAGAATAAAAACTGCCGACTGGAAAATAATTTCGGAGGCATAATCCTCCTTAAGCCGTTTCCAAAAGATGAAAAGGAAAATCAAAATTCCGATTATGGCGACCAAAATGTTGACTAGCATGTTCCAATTATATAACATTATTTTCACGATGTTGGAAACTCCTCATGTTTTTGTCGGGGCGGCGATAGCCTCCAGTATTCCCAATCCTTTTATTGCCATCCCCTTGGCTTTCGCCAGTCATTTTGTCCTTGAAACTGTTCCGCATTGGAATCCCCATTTAAATACCGAAACCAAAAAATTTGGCAACCCAACTAAAAGAAGTACCGTAATTGCCGCGACCGATGCCGTCACCGCACTCGCCTCAGGAACGTTTATAGCTTTTAAAGCCTTACCCAATAGCGGAAGTACTCTGCTTATTCTTGCCTGCTGCTTTGCGGCGGTTCTTCCTGATTTGATCGAAGGTCCCTACTTCTTCTTAAAAATGAGAAGCGGTTGGGCCAAAAAGTGGATTGCCTTTCAAAAGGCTTTTCAGAACGATACAACTCCTTTCTGGGGAATACTCACCCAACTTATTACAGTTGTTGCAGCCGTCTGGTGGTTAAAAAGCATATAATTTAGCTTCATTTGTGGTAAAATGTAGTGTCTCTTATCTCGACGCGCCGAGGTGGCGGAATGGTAGACGCGCAGGTCTCAAAAACCTGTGGGGCCTTAAACCTCATGCGGGTTCGACTCCCGCCCTCGGCACAAGGCAAGATGCCACTGTTATCAAAGTGGCAAATTGATTGATATAACGGGCTAATCTGGGGGTTCAAGGTTCCATTTTGGCTCCAAGACAATCCTGATGGAAATATTGAACCAAGGAGTACTTTGATCTGGCTTATACTTGAACGTTTGTAGGTTTCTCCAAGGTCTGCGAGCATTGTCCTGATGAATGTTGTTACATCGTCAATGTTGTATTTGTCGATTGTTGCGTCGTCTTTGGCAATCTGCGCTTTTGTCATCCGATCCTCGATAGTCGCATTTTGTTCCTTAAACACTTCATCCGAATAGACACCCGCCAGATTTTTCTCAACAAGTGTTTTTCGAAGAGCTTTTAGTGTTGCCATCTCTTCATCGGCGACACTTTTGATTTTCTGTAAGCGGGAAAGCCGTTGGTGGTAGGTTTTATATAAAAATGTAATGAACAAGTTAAGGCACTCCTTTTTCGGCGTAATCTCTTTAAGCGTTTGGATTAGCGTGGTCTCCAGTTTATCGGCTTTTGCCGTAACCCCTTTGCATACACCACCACATCTGTAGTATGCATAACGAGCGTGTCTGCCTTTGCTCCAACCGCCGGTCATTCCAATACCACAGACCCCACAACGGACAATACGGCGCAAAGGAAAATCGGGGTTAATGTGATTTCGTTTAGCTAAAGCCACCTTATTAAGGTTTCTGCCGTCTATGATCGCCTGCACGCGGTAGAACTGTTCTTCAGTAATCATCGGCACATGTTGGCCTTTTATTTCCTCTTTGTAGGTTTTAGAAGTCAAGAGGCCAAGATAAAATTTATTGCGGAACAGGACGTTTACCCGTTGAGCACGGATAATAAACTCACGGTTTCCCCGATGTTCATGCATGCCCCAAGTATTCATGATATCCGCCATCTCTTGTAGGCTTTTGGTTCCGGTCGCCATAAGATCCCAAGCTTTTTTCATTAAATCCCAACTTTTAGCATCTTTTACTGCGTAACCAGCCTTTACTTCATATCCCAGGGGTACTTGACCAGTGACGATCATGCCAGATAAAAACCGCGCTTTTAAACCATTCCTTGCGCGTTCACTTCTAATATCATTATCAAGTTGAGCAAATCCAGCTAGGATTGTTTCAACGAGTTTTTCGGTAGGACTATCACCAGTGGGTTCAGTAGCGGAAATAATCATCGCGCCGTTTTCCGTAAGTTTTTTACGAATAGCGAGATAATCGGCAGTGATACGCGAAACACGGTCTAATCGGTAAACAAAAACTGCTTGAACGCCGTGTTTGTGTCTTCTGCAATACTCAAGAAGTTGTATAAGCGTTGGTCTTCCGGTAATGCTTTTTGCGGATCTGCCTTCTTCACGAAAAACCTCAATTATCTGATAGCCACGTTTCTCCGCTTCTTTTCGACAAATTTCTTCCTGGGTATCCAATGAAAAATTATCAACCTGTTCTTCTGTAGAAACACGCAAGTAGAGTATTGCTTTTTTGCCATCGGCATAAATAACATTATTTGGTTTCATGTAGCCCCTTTCTCATGTAATAATTCTTTAAGCGTAAGTCCCTTGAATGTTTTTCGTTCAAACTCGTCAAGCCAAGTGTCCGTAAGATATTCAACTTCCATTACGATTGTTTTTATTTCTGTGTCAGAAAATTCGAATGCCAATAGTCCGAGTACGTCTTTTGCTTGCTTGAGTTCTTTTTCTTCATGTTCTTGCTCTGGAAAAAGCTGATCGAGGGTTTGCTCTGTTGTTTGTGTAACGGTCGTCAATCCCAGTTCCTTTTGGTCTAATCGTTCAGCAGTGTTTATACTCATATCAAAGCTATAACTCTTTCCTTATTATCTATATGTAGATAGTTTATATCTAAATAACGATAGTTGTCAAGAGGCTAATATAGTCTACCTTTTGCACAAATTGCTACTCTGGAGTATTATTCGTGCAAGTAAGAATAGATTGTACTAGCTGCCCAAACTTGGGTAGTTATGTTGAAAAATAATATTGTCCTCATTGTCCTACAAAAAGAATTTGTCAAATTGGGGAACTCTTTGACTAATTATCTCAGTCCGTATATAGCGACTTACCTCCATATTTTTAATAGCTATAAACCTTTGCTCATTTTGACCGCTGTAGTTCTTTTTGCCTTATGGCTGTTCTATGCAGCTGTTAAACTATATTTATCATGGAAAGAATCGCAGAGACTGGCAGTTATTCTTGAGATCGTTCCACCCTCCTTAACTGAACAAAGCTCGTTTACAACCACACAGTTATTTACCTCTATTCACGGGCTCCTTCGCCAGCGCTCGTTCCTTTTGAAAATATTCGATATCACCAAATCGTATTCATTTGAAATTGTGTCAACAAAAGATAAAGGAATTCGATACCTCCTACGACTTCCCGCAGATGACGCCGATATTATCAAAAAGACCTTGCTTTCATATCTTTCAGGTATCCAGATTAAAGAAACAAACGACTATTTAGATACCAAAAATAATAACGGCCATATTGTTGATATTCGTCTATCAAAACATTTCGCGTTTCCCCTCAAGAAACAAGATAACCTTACGGAATATGATCCGATTGCGTACATCACCGGAACTATGACAAAGTTGGCTGAGGATGAACTCGTCGCGGTACAGGTCGTCGTTTCACCGGTGGGGAGATCAACCTCTCAAATTATTGGCAAATTGCGATCGTTGTTTTTGGGAGACAAGGATATCCTCACAGAAATTCGTGGAACGAATCAATTTGAATCGGCCTTTCTGTTTTTTCTTCATCTGGCACTACAAATCCTCATGTTTCCAGTAGGACTCATGATATTTGTCTTTACAGGTGGTCGAGAAGGGCCGATTCTTCCGATTCCCTCGATGGGAGCAAAACTACCGGACAGTACCTACAAAGACATTGTCGAAACGCAGATCAAAAACAAAATTGATCAACAGTTGTTTACTGTGTCGCTCAGGTTTCTGACCATAGCAGATTCACATGCAAGCCGGTCAACAATTCAAAAGGGCTTTATCGCCGCTTTATCTCCATTTATGAACGCAGGGTATCAAAACCTTCGCCCAAAGCACTACCTAAATATCAAAGCACTCCACAATCTGATGCATTGGTTGTTTCAGCGACGATTACATAATCTTACAGATACATTAATTTTATCGACTTCGGAGTTATCTGACTTCTATCATTTCCCATATACCAGTACTACCAAAACAGAAAACCTTTCAAAATTGCATAGTCGGGAGTTACCTGCGCCATTGTCACTCAAACAAAAATCCAAATGTGATATATATTTTGCAAATAACTTATACGGCGGGACGGAAACAAAAATTGGCATGACCGTGGACGAACGACGGCGTCATGTGTATATCCTTGGAGCTACAGGAACAGGAAAATCCACAATGCTTCTCTCCATGATCAAGCAGGACATGGAGCACAACAAGGGGTTGTGTGTGATTGATCCGCATGGAGAACTCATCGAACAAGTGATCTCGCTTGTTCCAAAAGAGCGAATACCGGACGTCGTGTATTTTAACCCCGATGATATCAGCTATCCCATGGGCATTAACCTCCTTGAGCAAACGCCCGGACTAGAACCAGAAGAAGCAATAAGGGAAAAAGAGTTTATCGCTGAAAGTATCATTTCTGTTTTCCACAAAATCTATTCTGACAAATACTCCGGCCCGAGAATGGAATACATTCTCCGAAACACCATCCATACGGCATTCACTGTTCCCGACGCGACACTCTTCACCGTCTACAAGTTGCTTATCAATACCCACTTCAGAACATCTGTGGTACGGAACCTTACAGATGAAAACCTCAAGGATTTCTGGAACTACGAGTTTAAAAAAGCGGGAGATTATCAGAAGGTAAAAATGATTTCGCCGATTACAAACAAAATAGGACGCTTCCTCTTTTCTGCAACAGCGAAACGGATACTGGAACAACCGAAATCAACGATTAATTTTGACAAAATTTTGAATGAAGGGAAAATACTGCTTTGTAATCTCTCAAAAGGCAAGGTTGGAGAAGACAACGCAAGCGTCTTCGGTGTGCTCATGATGGCAAAAATTCAGTTAGCAGCGCTTAAGCGTGCACGGATGAAGCCGGAAGACAGAAAAGATTTTTATTTGTATGTTGATGAGTTCCAAAACTTTGCGACTCCCGCGTTTGCTCAAATACTCTCAGAGGCAAGAAAGTACCGTCTTGGTGCAATTCTTGCTCACCAGACAACTTCACAAATTGATGAGGACTCGCTGGTGAATGTAACCCTCGCAAATACGGGTACTGTTATATGTTTCCGCACGGCCAATCCTGAAGACGAGCGACTAATCCTGCCACAATTCCGACCATACGTCGAACAAGGTGAAATTCTAAACCTTCCCTCTTTCCATTTTTATATGAAACTCGGTGCTATGAACCCTGAAGAGCCTTTTTCAGGAGTAACCATTCCCATACACGTTCAATACAGTCAAAATAGAGTCAATGAAGTTATTGCCTCGTCACGTAAACTCTACGCAAAACCATATAAAGCAGAAGAGCCAGTATCATCAGTGAAGAAAGTTGTCACTCCAACATCCCAAATTACTCACGCGGTTGTACCATAAGAGGTGATACTATTTTTGACTACCGGTAGTCAAACGGATTTTTAATATTAGCCCGATATATAGCCCTTTTCTATTTTTACTTTTCCCTCTTATTCCTTATATATAAGGGGGAGGAGTGATACAATCACTCCAGATGCTGCCTCTCTGGACTTACTATGGACAATACTTCGCTTTCTCAACAACAACTTGCTATCCCTCAGTCTCTTTATCGCTTTCGATTCTTAACGTCTATCCAAATTCAAAAACTCCTTAATTTCAAAACACTACACGTTACAAACTATCACCTCAATATTTTAACAAAACAAGGGTATATCAATAAACACTACTCACGAACACTTGGCCTAGCAAATCAGCCGGCAGTGTACTTTCTGGCTCCCCGAAGTATCGATGTATTACGAAATATAGAAGGGGTAACTTCACGAAGTCTAAAACGTATTTATCGAGAAAAAATCCGTTCACCCCAATTTATTGCACATGCCTCATTTATCGCCGATTACTATTTATTTCTCCTGAACGATTCAACCAAAACCAAACAAACCCTCCATTTTTTCACCAAATCTGATTTACAAATGCATCCCTATATGATCCATCCCTTAGAGGATATTTATTTTGCCCGCGTCGACAAAAAAGGCAATACAAAACGCTATTTTGTTGAGGTATTCGAAGAAGGTTCGCCGCGATTTGCCCTACGAAGAAGGATAGAACAATACAATGACTATATCGAGGAAAGAAAATTTGAAGAGGCAACAAGCCATCCGTTCCCGACAATTCTTTTTATTTGCCCAACGGTCGGAATCCTTATCTACCTCAAAAAGCACCTCGAACGGGTATATGACGAAACATCGCTTGATCAAACCTCCATATATCTTGCGACTCGTGAGCAAGCATTTGCGGGCCTGTGGGAACAAGTCCAAGCCGTAGATGAATAATCATCACTTGTCTAATCCTGATCGTTCCGGCCTAAAAACCTATTAAGTTCCTTTCTGCCTTCTTCTGTTTGTCGAAACTCATAAAAAAGACGAGCGCCCTTATCACTTAAAAATGGCACGAATTCCGGCAGTTTATTGAGTGGAACTTTTCTAAATTCCTGTAGCCGCATATCAACTGTGTAGCCTTTAAAAACTGGTAGTCTTCTGATCATAATTTTCTCCTTTTATTATTAACAATCCCCGGGGTTACTAGCCCCGGGGACCTTTTTTACTGTATTGCGCTTGGCGCAACCTCGCTGATCCGTTTCTCTCCAAAATATAGATCCCGTTCAATCCCGAGGCCAAACTTGCCGCGGTAGCTTTCAAGCTCGGAAAGAGCAAACGAACCCCATTCGTCGTTCCAGTCGCCAAAAATCGAAACATAGCCAAAAAATTCCTTTGACTCTGGATCGTATTCGGTTGCGTACCAGGTGCCCGCACCCGCTGGATTAAAAAACTTTGCTATGACGATAGGATCGTGTATCTCTTCCTGTCTGCCAATCTTTGCGAATCTTTTTAATAGTTCCTTTGTTAATAGTTGCATTTATTATTCACCTCCTTTTTGTGCTTCCTAGGAAAATTAATTGTTTGGAAGCATGCCCATGCTTCCAATACGTAGATCTTTTTAAGCAGGGTGAATTTTGCAAGGGCAAGCGAAGCGAAGTTTATTGGAGGCGAAGCCGGAAACCCTTGTCAAAAGAGGGGAAAGGCCCCTTTTTTGTTGTGGTCACTCTTGCAAAAAGCGTGAGGCAGATACATACTAGATTTTGTTCGAGTATGAACGTAGAGGGGCCCGAGTTCCGCTAGCCAAAACAGATGTTTACGCTCCCGGAAGCGTTACCCTTTAAATCAAAGGCGATTTGCCCACCTTGCAATACATGCAGGGTAGTTATAGGAGTGGTAAATTCCTGCACGCCAGCAACAATTACTGGTCCAGTACCACGAACAGCAACAATGTCTACCAGGCGTGGAACACGGGCCAGTACCGTGGCTACACGAACTACAATAATAAGGTTAATGGCAACTCCGCACGTTGCGTCCGTGTTACTTGGACTTTGATTGCACGATTATGTTTTACCAAAACATGCCCCTCTACCTCGAGATCCTCGAACTTCTCCGCACTGAATACACCATCTTTCATAATCTCCCGAAAGCGTACAAATTTTCTCTCGGTCAGGATATTATCAACCGGACATGGAATATTATCGACCTTTTCATTATCGCTCAAACCTCCAGCGATGAACCTGCAAAAGGACTCATAATCGAGCAAATCTCCCAGCAGTTTGATTGCCTCAAACTGCGTATCCGGTTTCTGACCGAGTTAAAACTCATATCATTAGGACAATCGGCCCACGTAAGTGTTTATCTTGTTAAAATCGGCAAAATGATCGGAAGCTGGCGCAAACATGAGTGATACTATTTTTACCGACAAAAACCTTCTGAAAGCCTATATTGACTGCCGCAAAACCAAAAGGCACACCGCAAACGCTCTCAAATATGAAATGGATTTGGAGAACAACTTATCAGCACTCAAAGATTCGCTTATATGCCGTGCATACCAACCCGGACGTTCCATTTGTTTTGTCGTTACTGTTCCTAAACCCCGCGAGATTTTTGCCGCACAATTTTGCGACCGGGTAGTTCACCATGTTCTCATTAATCAAGTCCAGTCTATCTGGGAAAAACACATTTTTATTCCCGATTCGTACGCTTGCCGACCGGGACGCGGCCACCACTACGGCATGAGGCGTCTTTTTGCGTATGCAAAAGCCTACCCCTATTACGGTCTATTCGACATAGCCAACTTTTTTGGCAGTATTGATAAGGCTATTCTTTTTACGTGCTTTCAGCGGACGATTGAACAGGTGTCCAAACCTCCGTGGTGGAAAGAAGAAATTCTCTGGCTCGCCCGTACGATTATTTTCCATAATCCGGCAGGTAATTTTTTCTACAAAGGCGATCCGAGGCTCCGCGCACAGGTTCCCGCGTATAAATCCCTCATCGGGAAAGACGGCACTACCGGCATGCCAATAGGCAACCTTACCAGCCAGTTTCTTGCCAATGTGTATCTTCACGAACTTGACGCATTCGCTACCCGTACCCTCGGTATCAAAGGCTATGGGCGATACGTTGACGACTTTGTGATTTTTGCGGATTCTTCGGAGCAAATCTGCGTATGGCGAAAGCGTATCACCGTATTCCTGATCGAAAAACTTCATCTCACGCTTCATCCCAGAAAAGCGCAAATTCAACCGACCCGCCACGGCATTCCGTTTGTCGGGTACTTTATCAAGCCCGGGGGAGTTACCGTCCGGCGGAACGTGGTAAAAACGCTCAAACGGAAAATGTATCGGTGGAATACCCACACCGACACAGCACAGGTAATTGCCTCACTTAACTCCTACTATGGCCACTTCGGCAAGGCCAAAACCGCACACCTGCGAAAACATTTAATCGAGGCGCACATGAGCCCGGATCTGAAAGAAAAAATAGTGGTCATGGGCAATTGGCAGTATCTTAAGTTGCGAAAAAACATACAAAATAAGGTATAATATATGCAGTATGAAAACACTCACAGACTTATTCAAACAAAAACCATATCTGGCATGGTATGTGGGAGATAAGACAAAACTTTCGGAAAAAAGCATGCTTGAACATATACTCAACTACGGCACCTGGGAAGATTATCAGACGGTAGAATCCGCGCTTGGTTTAAAAAAATTACACGCCTTATTTAATGATCTCGTACGTGGTAAAAGGATAAATTTGAGTCCTCAAACAAAGAACTACTTTAGCCATTATTTTAGACACTATGCATGACGAAATTCTTTCGGAATCTCAACGGAAGCTACTGCTTTTAATTAAAAAATTTACCCCGCAATTCGGTCTGGTTGGGGGCACGGCGATTGCGCTACAAATCGGACATAGGAGATCCATTGACTTTGATCTTTTTACGTTCGAAGATTTTGATGCAGACAAAATCAGGGAAATAATCAGGGGAGAATACACTATAGAAAACGTTTTTATCGAACGTCCGGGCGAATTAACACTGCTTGTCGATGGCGTAAAAATGACATTTTTCAAATACCCGTTCGCTATCGAATTTTCTGTAAAATTTGAAGATGTTATCCGTGTACCCGATCTCGGTACACTTGCAGCAATGAAGGCCTACGCACTGGGCAGACGTGCAAAATGGAAAGACTACGTAGATTTATACTTTATTTTCAAAACGTTTTCCCTGCTTTCAGTTGTTACCATAACCAAACGCATTTTTGCGGGAGAATTTAACGAGAAACTGTTTCGGGAACAACTTGCATATTTTAAGGATATTGACTATTCGGAAACGGTGGATTTTTTACCAGGCCACAACGTAACTGATGAAGAAATTAAGAACTCGCTTCTGCAAACAAGTCTTGAACGTCAACCCGCTTGACTTTTCCCTCCCGCTGTTTCACTATTAAGGTGCTATGAGTTCTCAGATAAAACGCATTATGATTGTAGTGAGTCTCGCGTGTATTGCGGTATTTTTGGGCTACCGGGGCCTGCAGATCGTCCGCGCAGAAACCAGCGGCACCTCGCCCAATTCTCCCGACAGCGGCGTAGATTCACGGCTTACCACTGCATCTGCAACCGTTTCCGGTCAACTGTACGGCTCCGACGCCGCAGGTACCTGGGGCGACTGGGGAGCCAAATGGAACCGTATTTACTCCGCCGCCATCAAACCCTTTAACGACGCCGTTGCCAAAACGCTGAAAAACGGCGGCAACGCCAGCTATCCCAAAACAACGGGCGGCGTTGATGATTATAATAATGGCGGTACGACCCCTGTAGACTCCTACCAGGCTACCTGGGTCGCCTGTGACAGTGCAGCCCAAACACCTTCCCACCCGGGAGGAAATTATTGCGGTACCGGGAGAAGTGTTGCGGAAAAAATGGATCTCAACACCGGCCTCGTTTGGTCGCCGCGTATGACGATCAATGGCTCTACCAGTCCCGACTGGTTCACCGCCAACAACTGCCAGCAGTCGGCAGACGCCACATTCGCTAACGGCGCGGGCGACGCCAAACAGGCAACTAACTGCAGTAGTACTGTTCTTACGGGATGTACATGTATAACACTTCCGACAACGGGAGCCACCACGACTACCGGCTGTGCCGCCTATGATAGCGCAAGCGGATGGAGGCTTCCCACCCAGAAAGAACTGATGATGAGTTATATAGACGGTTCTTGGGCTAGTCTTTCCAACG